>JAEEGL013755864.1_pt1 | contig 21296 bp, 21 predicted proteins | sample 9134231 | NCBI WGS metagenome assembly JAEEGL01 (sample SAMN16246548, study PRJNA631951) | gut metagenome | biome: gut microbiome; feature: rumen; material: fiber-attached | host: Bos | place: Iran: Karaj | collected 2018-10
TGTCCTTGCATACGCCAGGCATTCACCGTTATTCCACCGAACCGATCTCGGTATATATCATCCCGTGCTTTCCTCTATCGGAGCGCATAAGTGAAATGCTTTCCACCTTCATCCTGCCCTTCGGACCATCGTAAACAGGTATTTCTCCCTCGTACTTATATTCAGCCCTGCGTATCAGCGTTATATGCGGCGAAAAGCGCTTCTTATCAAATGGAATCCCCGCATCCGCAAGACAATGCCTGAGCCTCTTCACATAAGCATTCAGTGCAGGATTATCCGAAAGCCCCACCCAGAACAGATCACTGAAATGTCCGACTCCGTCCAGTTTTATATCAAACGATCTGAAGTCCGACTCCTCCATCGCTTCGAGCACAGCATCCGGATCGTTAAAATCTCCGATAAAAGAAAGAGTAAGATGCAGGTTCTCCTCAGGCGTAAAGTTTCCCTTTACTCCCTGTTCCCGCAGCTCGCTCTGAAACCCCGTCAAGGCATCAATTATCTCATCGTTAAATTGTATCGCTATGAATAATCTCATGATCTATTTTGCAAGTCTTGCACCGCACTCCGAACAGAACTTCAATTCACCTTCACGCTTGCCACCGCAGTTCGGACAGAATCTTATATCCGTCTTCATATCCGAAAAGTCCATCGACGCGGATTTTGGAGGTTGACTGTTCATAAGCATCATCCCCAAATCTTGGGACATCATACCCAAAGCGGGTGAACCGCCGGGATTTCTTAAGTTCTCGTAATACCAGGCAGGTCCGTCCGTCTGAAGCTGTTTGCTTACATATCCGCGAAAACTCGTAAAGATCATGCCGATCAGATGATCATCCGTAACCCTTTCATACACCCCATTAGCACCAACGGATTCGTACACCGCAGGCGGAACATCGAGATAATCTTCTTTCGATTCCCAGATAAGACGGTACTTATTATTGTCATACCAGTGAGAATAAGTTGACGTTACAAGTTCCCCGTTCTCATCACGGAAATGATATCCGTATCCGTCTTCATCTTCTTTCAGATCAAACAACCTCTCAGGTAAAGCCATATTCATCCCCCTTATTTAAACCCATATACAGATATTATACCATTCATAACCCCAACAAAAAACAGGATGCCACAGCATCCTGTTTTCTTCATTTTCAAGTGCTGCTGCGGGGAGTCGAACCCCGAACCTTCCGCTTAAGAGGCGGTTACTCTGCCAATTGAGTTACAACAGCTTATATTGAAGCGCTATCACGCGCCAGTGCTCCCCACGGGGGTCGAACCCGCATCAGCCGGATTAAAGGTCCGGTGCATAACCGCTCTGCCAAGGAAGCAAACCTGCGGCACAGGCCGCAGCCGGTCATTCGACCGCAATGATCTCATCGATGGGAACCTCGAGATACACCGAAAGCGCCACGATCCTGTCTATGCTCGGAAGCACCTCGCCCCTGATATATCTGTAGACCAGAGAAGTGCTGGTCCCAAGATACTCAGACACCTCGACTACGGTGTGTCCGCTCTCTCTTATCAGGTCTCTTATATTAGTCCCGGTCGCTTCTATATCTATTACCGGATAATCCATTTCTTACTCCTTTCAAAAAAGCATCAAAAAACCGCTTAACCTGATTGCAAGCTAAGCGGTCTGACACTTTATATGTTCCGGATCATCCGACAGTCGCTCCCGGACCACTTTCCACCAACCTGCAATCTGCATAACAAATAGAACGTTTATTCAAACGCTTACCGAATTTGTTATCAAAATGCTTGTTGACAGATACGTAGTACATTTATTTATCCTCTTAACTTTGGCTTCCTTCGAAGCACTGCTTTCAATTTCTGATCATATTATCGGTGAAAAGAAAACCCTTGTAAAGTGTCATCATATGACACTGATTCACTTACGTATATCGTAATTTACGAATCACTCCGGAACATAATCCATCTTCGCTTTCCTTGCCTGCGAACTCTGGAATTTTCTCTCTATGTGATACGTATTACTATTGTTTATTATTTTCGATTTCTCTCATATATCCGGCAGTTATAATATCCACAGGCATGGCAATTAATTCTATGTCCGTTCAAATCATTTAATCTAAGCTATACATATCATCATAAGATATGGTAATACCTTGTTCATCAGGCAATCCTCTCCATAATGGTTTTCCGTTTATAAAATCGTTCTCGGAAATCCTGTAAACATCCAAACCATCAGGTTCAGTTTCCGATAATTCTTCAACATTTATATATAGTTCACTTAAACCGTTATTTTCAAAAGATTCTCTTGTTCCGTCTATGGATTCCAAACTAGTAAATCCATGATAATAACATGTATTCTCCTGAATAATACCGGAACCATCCTCAATCCATGCATCTTTTAAAACGAGGCCATCTTCTCCCAAATAAGTAAGATATGTTGTAAAGCATCCATGATTTCCATAATATGATTCAATTAAAGAGGAACGTTCATAATATATGAATGTTCCAAACGAGCCAAATTCTCCGAAATACGTTATGCCGAAATCAGAATATTCGTATACGCATATTCCGCAGGAATGGCCATAACCATAAGAAACAAGTAATTCCGGAATATCATTACCATTAATGTATGCAGCGTAAAAATGCGGATTACTCTTAAAATCCAAACCATCAGCTGTTTGATAAATAGCCGTAAAGATTTCATCATATGCCGCCAGAGCATTAATATATTCCTGTGACTCATTATAGTTTGAATCAATTTCCCTAAAAAGATCCGATATAGAACCATTACAGCAATCCGGATTATCTTCATATCCGCACACTGTATCGTCATTTGCATTGGTTGGCTCTATATCTGTCAAAGATAAAGATGTTTCGTCTCTTTGATTCATCTCCTCAGATACAGCACCATCACTGATTGAATCATTTGCAGTACCGCATGATGCTAAAATTATCATCCCTAAAGCAAATAAGGCTATTTGCATTATCACATCAATTTTACGATTCCTCTTCTTTTTCCTTTTCATACAAAGATCTCCCCAGATTAACCAAGTTAGGAATTAAATGTCTCAAAATGTTTTTATGAATAACCAAATGATACCTTTCTTCATCGCTGATAGAAATCAAACCAAGCACCCACATTTTGAGCAGAAACACATTGCTGTTTAATTCCCTAAATACCGTTTTAAGGATATTGATATCAAACCGAAAGTTTAGATCCGGTAAATCCTTTCCGAATTCACTGCAGAATGTGATAAAAAATCTCTCCAGATCCCAGATTGAATATGAAATCTGAATTGTATAGGATCTTCTGAGAATACTATAAGGGATTTTCACTCTTCTTTCCGTGATTATAACCGTTGATACATAAGTTTCATCATATTTATGCTTGATACATGTGGACTTGGATAAAAACTCATTTACCGATTTAAACAATTTCTTATTCTTTAATTCATCATATCCTTCAAGTATTATGCCTTCGGAAGTATGAATCAGACTATTGAAAAGCTTCTCAGGATTATCAGATTGTTCTACAGCATCCAAATGGATCAGTGTATATCTAATACCGTTATCCTGCATTATTGACTTAGAGAGCAAAGACTTGCCACTTTCTTCAGGCCCATAAACCACGATGATAGCAGGTAAATTGTCGTAGCATTCGAACTCCGAAAGAAATTTTCCGGCCTTATCTATCTGTTCAGACAGTCCAATCAGTTTCACGCCATCTATTATCAAAGGATTTCTTTTGGATTCTTTTTCAGTCCCTTCAGGTTCTGAATAAATGCAATCATCCCTTTCAATCTCACGGATATCAGCTTTCAACTCACTGAAAAAGCCCATATGATCACCTCCAAAACTCGTATTGTTTATGATGCCAAATGACTCGTCCCATTATTCCGATCACTATTTCCTCAACAGACAAAATCATAAAATATGCTAATGGTAAGATCAGAAACTTCAGAAATAATATTTTCCCCCAGAAAAAGTTCATATCAGAGCAAATATACCCCATTACATGCGCATTCATAGGAATTGTCACTATAGGAGTTAGTACGAATAAAAATAGGTTCTCACGCCTATAGCAGGCATTACACTTCGAAATACACAAAAAGACTATAGCAATCGAAAGAATACTCAATATTACTCTGTTAACAGGAAAAAATACCAAAGCAGTCATCAACGGTCCTATAGCAAGAGTTGTACTATTAAGATGTTTCATAATATTGCACCTACTATTGAAAGAAAATCTATTAGTATCATTAAAGGCCATATTCTTTTAATAATGGCTAACATCCAGCATGCTGTGTGTTTTGCATAGTTTATCGGACATACATCCCCACTTTGTTTCTTGTTTACTTTTTTCTTTATATATGCCTCTATCAGTCCGTTATCATATTCATCCATTCCGATAAGAAGCATGATAACTTTCATACCGTCACTCCCCCCAACTGCAAGAGTGTTAGCCAAGGCGAACAACATATTTACATTTGCACCCAGGGCAAAAAATATCCTTAAATTCGGAAAAAGCCCTGCTATCAATAAAAAGAATCCTGCCAGAATAATATTTGATTCAATTCCGGCCAATAATACCTGTATCTTCTGATATCGCTTTTTTATAGCGCCGTCTTCCATCAGAGTGTAAAAACCGGGTATTATTCCAACAGCAATGCCATATTCAAATACTCTTCCCCCATATGATCTGCAGGCAGTAGCATGAGAGAATTCATGAACGGCAGCACCGAGCGATAAAGCAAACAAGAAAATAATCCAGGTAATTAATGTATGGTGATCAAAGACAAATTTCTCAAAACCGGAGAGATTTCCATATTGAATGCTCAATGAAGATATCTGCTTATACTCACAAGCTCCTATTATCATTATTGGCAAAAAGCCGACCATCAATAACATATTAATCAGTTGAGAGAAAACCGTTTTAATATGTGAATTTGTTGTGCGAATTACAGTTTTAAGATATCCGTTACTTTCGGTATGAATGAACCCACCATCCCGGATTACACCCAGATTGCTCAATCGTTTCAATAATCCACTTGTCTTAGTGCCTCCATAGGAATCATCTATCGACCAAGGATCCGTCTTCCCATCCAACTTCCTAGCAAATTCCATTTCTTCCGTGGAAACAAGACATATGGTATCCAGGACGTGATTTTCGACTTGATAGAAGTCATCACTTATCTGCCTGAATGATATCCAGTTAGAGATATATGGATATTTCAATAATCATTCCTCCGCTATTACATGAATCTTTCCGGATTATACTTAAATCCTTTTTTTGTTGCATACTCGTCAAGGAAATCAAGGACATCAAGTGAGGGATTGAAATTAAATTTGTCATACACCTGTCTGATCTCCCGGTCTTCCACTTCCATAGTCACATAAGAATGTAACAGATCATAATTCGGTCTCAGAAACAGGATTGTCGTATAACCATAAGCATGTTCTTCTATATATCCTTCCATCAGACAATTGTGCTGATTATATGCCTCATCACACATATCCATATATGATTCAGGCATTATTACGGAGTATTCATCTCCCCTGTATTCAAAATCTTCATTTAATATCCTATCCCGGAAAAGTTTGTTTATTGTCTCCCCGTCCTTCTCTAATCTTGTAATGGTTTCCAGTCTCTCGACAGTTCTTTCAATATCTGAAACCTTAGGAATTCTTATTCTTCTATCCGATCTATATTTCCCGGTCAATTCAAAATACTTCTCGTACTCGTCAAGAATCCATGAAGCATGTGAATCAGCAAGGCGGTTATAAAGTGTCCTGTTATATACTCTGCCGCCAAACTGTCCATATATTGACAGTTTATATAAATACATCAACTGGCACACAGAGATTTCATCCCCTATAAATCCGCAATACTCCTCATACATTCTCTTGTATCGTCCAATCTCATTTATGTTTTCAAGACCTTTGATCAACCAACTATTATTCAGCACTCTGAGAATCTTCATCGGCAGATCATGTATTATTTCACTCGGTGTTCTTCCGATCAGATTTATGTCAGGAATAAGATCTACTATGTAAGCAATATTCGACAATCCCGCTTTATACAGTATTTCTTTGATTCCGGATTCATGACTTGCAAAATACAAATGCTCAAAAGCTTTTCCTGATGAATACGGAGTGTATGTAGAATAATTCAAATTAGGAAATGCTTCTTTTACCTCTTTGCAGAATTCTGTAAATTTGTAATGGTCAAGACTATAGGATTCATTTCTTATATAACCCAAAAATTCAAGTTCCTTATCCAAAGAAAGGCGGCAACCTTCCGCGAGCACAAATCTCTCATACGAATTCGGAATCATAAGACTCCATACATATATATCTATATATTTATTCCCGGATGAAGCCTCTCTTATATAAGGAAAGATATGCACACAAGAGGTATCTTCAATATATTCATTTGCCATGCACATAAAGTCATCATCAGGAATCTCAGGATATACTTCCTGACATAAAGGGGAAAAATGTAAATTATATTCAAACCCATCAAGTTTACTCATATATTCCTCTATTTATAATTCCATGTTGAACTCCGCTGATATAAAGCATAGTCAGCCATCTTCTTTCCTTATTATTTCTAACGATGATAAAACAAAAACCTCTGCAAATAATGCAAAGGTTTTTAAAATCACATATGATATTTTATGTTCAGTCCTCTGTGAAATGAAAGGGGTCTATACCTTTTGCAACCAGGTATTCAAAAAACTGATTTATTGTTTCATGCTCAAAAGAATATACTTTTTTATCTCTGATGCTAACCTTACCCGGTCCAAACAATCGATATAGTTCTTTCAGCCTTTCTTCGTCATCCTGCACAGATACTCCATCAGACATCTGGTCGATTGATTTCAGGGATTCAGCCATAATATATTCATATATTCTTTTCTTTTGCTTCGGAACTATACATGTAGATATATTCTTCAGATTATCGTACTCATCTGCAGCAGCCTGCATCATCGATAATATGTAAAACCAGAATGCCTTACCGTAAAAACGCTCAGGATGATCGCACAGATAGGAATATGATATCGTGATTTTCCCCTCGGGAATATTCAAATTGAAATGCGGATACGTTTTTTCCTTATTTATCTCTGTAAGATACAGGGACATAAGTGATATTGCATTTGCCTGTACCCTGAACGGGAATGAAAGAATCAAGCTGATCATACCGGCTTCTATCGATACTTCAAGGTTAAATGTTTTTTCTTTATGAATTAATTCTATATATATGACCTCCGGATGATCAGGGTTACTCCGGTGTTCAACTTCATGTTCCTTCAATACATCCTTCATTTCATCAAGTATTTTCATATCATCATCGGAAAATTTGATACATGATGGCAAAGCAGGCTGATCAAAGCATGCAAATGCTCTTACAAAATGGGAGTAATTATTTAAGAAATCCAGCAATCCTTCTACACATTTCATTTTTGCATCCTTTCAAGAAAAACAATCTTCAACACTCCCAATACAATCAGTTTATATGACAATAGCTACTATCAAGAGTGCTATTCCGAGCTGGATAGCGTAATTTATAAATCCATATTTAAAGTATTCTCCAACTCCCCACGCTATCTTATGCCCGTCATCTTCTATACCTGCTGAATTCACCTTCCCCGAAAGTATAAATCCGGCGGTAGCAGACCACATAAACAGTGACGATCCGGCACAGATTGCAGCCGCATATGCAACAGCTATCCAGTCAGACTGTGTGCCAAGTGTCCCATTGCATATATTGATGATCACAGGCATCATTGCGGCAGCTGCCGGTCCTGCACTGAATAAACCCGCCACGAATGATGTGAGTATCATAATGATCATCACCAGTGCTTTAGGATTATCAATATGATCCTGAAGATAAGAGGCTAATTGATTCAATAATCCGGTCTGGCTGACAACCTGAGCAAAGAACAGAAATGACGCTATTGTAAGTACAGACTTAAGATCCATAATCTGCTTTATATTAAGTCCTTTCAGACCGCAGATGATCATAGCTGTACCATATCCCAAAATGGCGATCACTTCCGGAGGAATTGTATTTTGAGGCACAAAGCTCCATGCAAGAAACATACCTGCAAATACTACAGCAAGAAGTCTTAAAACATCGTATCTGATTACTATATTTCTATACTGGCTTTTAAGATTTTCTACTGCAAACTCCCTTAATGCTCCGTCATTGGTTTCTTTCTTTGCATGCATACCCCAAAACACGATCAAAATCGCAGCTGTAAGCGCAAATAACGGAAATGCGTGACTTAAATATCCTATAAACGAGGTTATTCCGCTCGTCATAATAACAATAGCTGGGAAATCTCCGATACAAGTCGCTGCGCCTCCTACGTTACTCAGTGACAGAATAGCTGCGAAAAACAGATTCACATACCTCTTATCGACCTCAAGCGTTTTAAGCAGAACAAATACAATAGGAAGTATCATCATTACTGCAGTTATGTTATTCAGGCAAGAGCTTATCAGAAACATCATCGCGCCAAACAGCATTAAACAAAGCCTTTTCTTACCCTTTGATATATCAGCTATTTTGATAGCAATCAGCTGCATTATACCCGTTTCAGCTATCAGATTAGTAAACAGTTCCATAACAATCAAAATAACCAGAACATCATACGAATAGCTATGCATAACATTTTTAATCGGTATACTGAAAAGCAGAGAAACAGCGCTTCCGATAATGAACATAACGGAAATAAGAAGCAGCGATCCGTTATTTGATACGAATTTGATAATTTTCTCTCCTTTAGTTCTGTTAATATCATTCTCAAAGATATCATTTGCTTTGACTGCACCTTCAAAACTCATCCGATCACCTCCCATCTGTCACTTACACCGAATTGATCTATCTGCCACCATCCGGGATAACGGCACGCTTCATCAAGCACCCTATATGGAACGAATATTCTTTTTCCCCAAAAGCCGCTATAATGCTCTACCATCCTATATGTTTCTGACATGACCATTGCTCTCGATGCGGACATATAACCCGGAACCACAATCACTCCGTTTTTAGGAAAAAATGACTTAGGGAAAAAGGTTTCCGATAACACTTCAACGTGTACACCATGGGGAATATTATTGCAGATTCGTTCCCTGTCCTCATCCTCAAGTGATACGGGAAGTGTAACTATTATTTCTATTTCCTTTGCCCTGGAATTCTTTGCCATTTCCTCTATCAGCGAAAATTCGGGTCCCAGGATCATATACTTCTGCTTATTTAGATCACAGAGATGATCAGCCTGCATTTTGACTCTGGGGGACATGTGAGTATCAGGAAACGGCATAAAGGCCTCTACATCCCGTCTGACATCAAGGCTATCCCTAAATTTGTCACAGATGATGCCCAGATCAATCAGTCCCATTCCTCTTGAAAACATCTTTCGAACATCCATCGCCTACCTCCTTGGTTTTCTCAGCAATATATGTAACAAGGGCTGAAATGATTCCGATTTCTGCAGGAACACCAAAATTAACAAAATAATCAACTATTTGCGTTCCGCCTTCTCCATATGTTTTGTTATAGAAATTCTTTAAATCCTGATCGAATACAGGACAAGAAAAATCATGTCCGTTAAAATGATTTACTATCATGATCATCCCACCTCCTTTACTATATCCAGCAACTGAGCCGCTACGATTTTCACCTCCGGCGGCACATGTTCAGCCATGAGTATTGCCATATTGGATCTTGCGGAATCTACATCCTTAAATACTTTTATAAAAGCGTCTTCATCATCTTCCTCATATTCAATTGAAACAAATTCCTTTCTAATATGTGGCGGAACATCTCCGTGCGGTCCTCTATGGACAGCCTCTTCTCCGGAAACTAAATATCTGTCATTAAAAAGTATTTTCATAATCAAACCTCCTTCTGAATCTCATGCCACACTTTCTCTTTTCAGATCCGATCTTAACCTATTATTCAATTGAATAATCTTATCTGCTCTTCCAATAACTTCAGGATCATGAGATATATAGAGAACAGTCGCTCCGATCCGTTTAGCAAACGCTTCAACATTTGAAAGAACAACTTTTGCAGCTTTTGAATCAATATTTGCAGTTGCTTCATCGAAAATGAATAATCTAGGTCTATGTATAAATGCTCTTGCCAATGCCAGTCTTTGCTTCATTCCACCAGACAGCTCAGGAGCATTTTCACCAATTACATAATCCAGAGCATCCAATGGATTCTTTTTAATGACAGTGTCATTGTGATCAAAACCCGCCAAATGAACATTCAACAGTGCGTCGATAAGTTCTTTCTCTTCTACTTTCCTTTTTAATCCGTATGTCAGATTATCCCGTATCGTTCCCGCGATGAAAAATGATTTTTGAGGTGAGCTAAACACTTTGTCGATCAGTTCATCACGAGAATAAGATTCCAAGTTTCTTCCAAATAACGAAACATCTCCTGTTGAATGGTGGTAATAGCCGGTAACGCACCTTACTAAACTTGTTTTTCCGCTTCCGTTTGGTCCTACCAAAGCGATAACTCTTCCATCACAAGGTATTTCGATACTTTCGAAAGAAGCAATTTCGTCGCCATCAGGGCTTATAACCGTCACATCATTCAGGCTGACTATATTATCATCGTATGATCTATTTTCGGAAGAATACTCGAATATTTCATCACATTTGCTTGAGGATATATCGGTCAGAGATTTAACTTTTATCGCTGCAGACGCCGTTTCATCCATGAATCTATATACGTCATCCAAAGGCTTGATCAGATTCTGGAACAACAGGCATACCGTTATTACTCCTCCGGAAGACATATTACCCTTGGATATCTCCATGATCGATACCGCAATGATCAAGAGTTGAAATAAAACTTTAAAAAACTGTTTGACAGAATCAAATGATCCCATATATATGTGATGACGCTGTTCGGTAAGACATATATTTCTTATACTTGGCGAGAGTCTGTCTGTTTCGAACCTCTCAGCATTCATATTTCGTATGAATTCAATATTATTAATTGATTCACAGATCGAGCCATCCAGTGAGGTCTTATACTCTATGATTTTTTCCCGGATACCGTTTTGTGAATGTATCTGAAATATAGAAATCGCTATAGTGGCGAATAAGTACGAAATCATGATCAAAAGGATCAAATGTGGTGCATTCATCAGAACCTGAGCAAGTGTACACAAAGCAATCAGGAAGGTTGATACTATATCGTTACAAACTATCTTAATCAGCTGACTCATCCCGGATACACCCTGATTGATTTTTGCGGTTTTTTCACCGCTTAAGCTACCGGAATAATTAGAAAGAGGCATTTTTAAGATTTTTTCAATAATATATCTTCTTGTATCTTTTTCCTGAGAAGCAATCACACAATCAATTGATACGCGCCGTATTATTCCCAAAATTTCTGAGAATATGTAAATACTTCCAAAAATCGCAAGAGGGATCAGCCCATGTGAAATATCTGCAATTTTCCCGGAAGAGACATCTGTATAAAGATTCCCCAATCTGACCGGCCAAACAGATGCAAGAATAGAATTTAACAATGCAAGAAGCACAATAAAGACGCAGCTCATTCCGGTTTTTTTATTTATCAGCGATAACGTTTTCATGGCTATATACCTCCACTGTTTTATCCTTCTGATATATATGACGATGGATTTAGAAAAAACTAATTTTTTCTCTAAAATTCTTTCCGAAATTTAATCCGCATCTTTCGATCTATCAGAACAGTTTTCATTATCCAATTCATACTTTGGAATACCGGAAAAAACAGATTCTTTATCAATAATTATCCTGTTATACCCATTTTCCAGGCAATTGTATAACGCACCGTTCAAGACACTTTCAATTACATTTTGTCCTGATCTCGCTCCGAGATTTTCGGAAACAACAGCCCCAAGAATACAATCAATCGCATCGGGTGTTATAATCAGATCAATGTCATTGGATTTATATTCCTTCTTGGTCTTAGCCACGATCCCTCTGGTAGGATGTAGCATCAAAGCTTTCAACTCTATTTCGGATAATTTGTCAACTGACACAATTTGTCTTATTCGTCCAAGGAATTCCCGTTGGAATCCAATCTCAATCAGTTTCTCTCTGATTGTTTCATCTTTCCCTATAAATACGCGTGGTTCATCACCGGATGTAATAAACCCAATTTTTCGAGTCTTTTTTTCATTCTTATCCAGTTCATTTAATTGTTCAAAAACACCACTGAATACAAATAGAATGTTATTTGTCGGAATATTGGATATTTGTACACCATCCAGTATCTGCATCAACTGACATTGAAGGGATGCACTGTGATTGCCTTCATTTTGTTCATCTGTGGATTGCTGCGAGGCGATGAGCTTATCCACTTCATCCAAAAATATAATTCCCCTGAATTTATAGTTATGTTCAGATATGCATATTTTTTTGAATTCGTCGAAAATTTCAGATATATCCCCTCCCTTATATCCTTCTTCCGTGATCCTCGATATATTCTTATAAAAAATTGTGTAATCAGGAAGCAGTCTTTTTGATTTCTTCAGCGAATCAAACACATATGTTTTACCCGAACCCGTAGGTCCATACACAAGCATATGATTTCTGATATCAAATTCTATATGCCGATATATATTTACAGATACAGCCTTTTTATACATCGATTGCCCAATGACATTCTTATCCAATTCTTTTTTTATTAATCCGGGTAATTCCTTATTCATCCGCCCCATCTCCTTCCGTATTCTTATCTGTCCCGATAATAGAAGCCAGGAAATCATCCATGGAAACATCCTGATCATCATTATCTTCGTCCAGCGATACTTTATTATCCTCTGAGGCTTCTTCGGACAACTCCGGATTCGGCAATCTTCTTCTCCATCTACTGTTCTCATTATTGGATTTATTATCTCTTCCGTTGTCGTTGTCAGATTTTAATGCGTTTTCAACCGACTTTTTTCTGTTTATCAGCGTTCTGATAAAGTCATCCGATAATTTCATTTTTCCTTTCGAATCGTCATCACGGAGGAAATCGAAATCAAATAAATCATCCGAATCGTCAGGATCGTCCTCGTCTTCCTTTTCTCTTTTTTTCTCCCGAAAAGTTATCTTGTCTCCGGATAACGTCTCTTCTATGGAATATGTTCCATATACAACCTGCTCCTGAGGAAAATTACCTTCTAAGGTTTTAAGACTGTTTCTCAGAAGAATCTTATATATTTCTTTATCATCATCCGAAACAACCCCCATCGACAGATGCGCCAGTTTAACATATTCCTCCAAAGAAACATGAATCAGCGAATTCATATATATCCAGAATTCTTCCTTATCAAATCTTTTGGGATCAGCAAGCAAATCTACATATACTAAAGTGATTTCTCCATCATGCATATCAAGATTCATCATTGTAAATGCTTTGGTCAAATTGAACCTAGCCATATGTAATGCAAATACAGCTATCGCATTAGCCTGAACCAGATATGGAAAACTAAGTCGATATATGACTTTACCGGTTTGCAAAAGTATGTGTATTTTTGTAGGTTTATTATTTATTTGCAGATTTATCTCAAGACACTGAGAGTTATTTTCATCACATTTATAACTGAGATCATGCTCAGAAAGCGTATTCATAATCACTTTCAATATCTCTTTTTCATCAGCTGGTTCATTAGAATTATCGGTTTGCTCTTTTTTATTTCCTTTTTTTCTTGTATCTTTTTCCTCATCTTCGTTCATTTTATTCTTCCAATTCATGCATACCTCATCAAATGACATAATCCTTCCTCCTTATGATTTTCTGATAATTCATGTGTTGGATTTACAGATACGTTATACGCACTCTCTATATCTCCTACTTTCTTAGACCGTGAAATATGAGAGTTCTCAAATAAAAAAATCCCCAAATGTCTGCAACTGCATTTGGGAATTTTCCACAACTTTCAACCGAATATATATCTAGTCATTCATAATGCTTATTGTTGATAAATACTCAACGATCATATTTGATATCGAATTCACACTGCAATCTATTACTTTTTCTCCTTTTTGTTTATCTATCTCCAATTCTTCGACTTTAGATACTATGCCACACTCTGAAATCTTATAAACCGGATAAAGCTTCATGGCATGAGGAAGAGATGTTTTACATCCAAACGTTCCGATGTTATATTTTCCATTATCAATTTTTCCGGTAATATGTGCCCATACCGATGTTTCAACCGAATCAGCATGTGCGGAAAAGGCACCAAAAAGCTCTCCTGCCAATTTTCTAGATTCGGGAGGAAAAACATGGAACACTTCAAACTTAGTTCCGGATGTGCAGTAATTCAATTCACGACATACCAAACTTGCAACATCCTGATTTCCACCATGGCCGTTTACCACAACCAGCAGATCTATATCAGGACTATTTATGCTTATGCTTTTTAAAATGCTTTTCAGCATTTCAATAGCCGAAATATTGTCTAACGAGACTGTATTATCAAATCCGGAATGCTCTATAGATACTCCATAAGGGATTGAAGGCAAAACAATGCAATCATCTAAGTTTGCTGCTATTCTTTCAGCAACATATTTTGCTATTGTCGTGTCAGTATCAGAAGGCAATAACGGACCATGTTGTTCGTATGCTCCCCAAGGCAATAATGCTATCATGATATCCCTCCTTCCTTTATAACTGAATTAAGTGAAGGCATTTCCATATCGGAAAATAATATATCACTTTTGGGAATCAATCCCTGTTTTTCACATAAATACCTATACATATCATCACAGCTGAGAGAACTCTTTATGCACCCATCAATACCCAGCATCTGTGCGGTCCTATAAAGAGCATTCACATCGTCGGATTCTTTGAGTTCAATTTCAACGACATGTCCATAGGGAAATGTATCTGACGCTACTTCAGAACCGTTCAAATAAAATGTTTCACGATTCCTTTCATATGAGGATATTCTGGGACAATGCAATATATCTTCGAGAATCGTGATCATTTTACTCATTTCCTCAGATTCTATGTTCACTTCAACTTCACGTTCCTGATTTAGTTCATCTCCTATATACTGCGGAATACGCTGTTTCCACGTGATCATAGAAACTGAAGGATCCGTTGAAGACGATTTGAAAATCTCCGCCCTGCCGGCTTTTGATGTTCTCACTCTCAATCTGCCGTCAACTTCTTTATTGTAGAATGTAAATCCGGGATTCGGATTATCATACATTACCGTCAATTCATTAACTGCGTGTCCATAGGTAATTCCCGACAATTTCAGGGCTTTAGATTTCATAAGTTCAAACTGATCATCCGAAAGTATAAATCTGATCTCTTTTTCTGTTTTCATAATTCTGTCCTCCTTTTAATATGTCTTTCTCATACGGTACTCACCAATAATATGGCTAAACAGAGATGCTTTGACCTCCTCTGAGGTATGCATATGTTTCTGAAGATATTCTCTCCCCTCGGAATAACTCAACAGTTCCGCTGCCTTCTTCAAAAGATCTGTAGCTCTTTCCGGTAATTCAATATCTGCTGTTATCATTTTCGTCAGCTGTACTACTTCACTGTTTGTAAAGCAATATCCCTTATCTATCCATTTGGTAAGGTACTCACCAATATTGTTCTCGTTCATATTTGTATTAATGTCATACATTGACACTATGTCAATACCAGCTCGTTTAAGGCTCTTAACCTTGTTGGGATTCCTGCTCATGAACCTGTATCCGTAATCATCAAGACCTAAATCCTTCATGATCTCTCCAACAATGCTATATTCTCTGGAATCTATGGATCTGTTTCCGGTAAGGATAGCCGCTGCTTCAGACTGTGACTTACATCCGATATACCGGCCATCAGGCATATATCCGTGAACCTGAAGATGAAGTTCCTGCGCCTTATAGTACAATCCCATTCCCTGTGCCTCCTGAGGCATATGGATGTACACTCCGCATTCCCGTCCAATGACCCCCAGCGCTTCAACCCTCTCCTCCTCACAATTACAATGCGAATCTCCCATAACACCTAACATGCATTCCGACCCGATGCGGAGAAAAGGATTTATATTGCCAAAGAGATCTGCAGTTCTAAAATCATCAATATTTTTAATATTTCCCGATACACTATCGTTGGGTTTTACAAGAATAATTACATCATTCCCGGTAAAGCCCTTGGGAATTTCATCGAATTTACAGACTAAACAGCAGCAGTTTCCCATATACTTGTTGTTTTCCATTGAGTAGAATGAAATTTCCTTCTTCATAAGCAGTACCTCCTTTGGTTTATTTGATGATCAAATTAAACCAAAGGAGGTACTATCATTTTTCCCATAACTTTTTGCAGTGTATATTTGTTAGCTGTTTATGAACAATCGCATTGTAATCAAAAATGATACTCAGAAATCAAATCCATCTTCAGGTGGTTCCTCATCCGTAAAATTCGTATAGTCTCTTATGCTGCATACGATATTTGTTGAATAATCTGTACTAAGAGGATTACGTGCTAAGAGATTGATCAAAAAGAATTTATCACCGATAAACGGAGGATAAACGTTTGGAAATCCAAATTCATTCAAAATCAGATTTATTACATGAATATATTTATCAAGCAAATCCTTTAAAGATTTGGAATTCATGCTTGCTTTTCTGCTACTATATACAGATTCCATTAGCGGTTTAATCTCTCTGTCCATGTAGTCCTGTATATTATCTATTACACCATCGAATTCATTCCATATTTCCTGTATTTCGCTTTCCCATTCCTTTTTGTCTTCCCTATATTTTTCACACACAAAATCCATCAATTCACTTCTATTGATCTTTTTGTCAGGATTAAGCATAAACGGATACAGCAATGCCAAAACCTCCATTCGTTGTACCGGATTATATCTGATATCAACCTGATCTTTCCCAACAAGTATATTATATTTCGTCTTCAGCCTTTCACTATAATCGGTAAAATACTTAACAACATAATTATATAAATCCCCTTCTCCCCGGCCTTTTGTTTTTTGTCTTTCTATTTTTTCTCCATCGGTCTTGGTTTCTTCAGAATATGCATCGTCTGCCAGTGATCCGTATACGGCTCTATATAAATCGCTTCCTTTCGGAAACAATCCATTATAGTCCATCTTTATCTTTATACCCTTATTACCAGAATATTTTATTGCAACGTACTGAGACAATCTGGCCAGTTTTGCAATACCATGAACGGAGGCAGTGTTTCTTTTTCCGCTATAATAGACAAGCTCATTTATTAAGTCTTCTTCGGATTCAGCAGATTCACTGCTTACTACATCATGAAAATGTTCTGTTAAGCCCACTTCATTTCGATCGCATTTCGCCCTATTATAAATATTTATGGATTTTTTTAGTCCATAGCCTCTGTTTTTGCAATAATCATATGTACAATATTCATCCGACGAATAATCATACACTCTGCCATCAACGCTATATAATAAATCAAGATAATCTTCATAAGTCATATCCGTGATGGCCAATCCAAGTCTGTAAGCCCTTTGTTTAATCTTTATCCCAAATGAAAGCCATTTTTTCAAATCTGAAATAGTAATTTTCTGATTTTCATTTACAAACTGTAATTCAGGATATTTATCCATCATGCACTCAGCAAGACAGCAAAGTATTTCTTCTTCGGACATTCCGGATTTGATCTTTTCTTTGTTTTTTGAATAAAAATACTCATATAGAAACTTCCCGGATGAATTAGAAGTCGTTGTTAATCTATCCATCAAATCATTATCATAATTTGAATATTCGCTAAGGAATTGTACATATTCATTTTCATAATCATTATGAAGATTTTTTATGGGCAAATTATTCAGTTTTGCATTAAAATAATCCGCCTTTTTAAGATTCATTCTTTTCTCATATGCAAGACAATACAATTTTTCATCATACGAAAAATAGGTTGATTTTTTAGTATTCAAAAGCAAAAGAGCTAATTCCTTTTCACTCATATTGCTACAAATTGCAATCCTAATTGCTTCAATTCTCTGTTTAGGCTTAAGTCCCTTAGACATCCAGTCAATCCAGTCAGACTCATTAGTGCTTATCAAAGAATAGCCCAATTCATCGTCTCTGATTATATTGTGAGCTATGATGCTTTTTCTTTCTTTATCAGTTTTGCCGTCTAAGCAAAACTTTTTCTCAAAAAGAGTATAAAGGCGCCTGAAAATCAAAACGCCGGTAGAATCATCAACAAAACCTTTAGTTAAATCATTTATAAAATTCTCGTCGCTATCATCTGTTCTTGACAAATCACCATACGAAGCCATACTAGGTATATTATTCTTATAGGCTTCATTAAATCTCGCATTTAATCTGTTAGCCTCTTCAATGGAGTAATGTTTCTTATAAGCATAATAATATATCGCATCGGTCGGATCTTTTAGATTTACAGCCTGTCCATCTATAGTCGTTAATAGTTTTAAGAGTTCGTTTTCCTCCATTTCTCCACATATTGCGATTTTAAATGCATATAATCTTTGACGAATTGATAACCCCTTCGTCATCCATCTAATCCAGTTCTCCGGATTCTTCGCACTCTTTTCGAATTTCGCTTCGTCATTAACAGCATTATATCCATCGTTATTAGCAAGATAATACGCTATAGATCTAATGTTCTTATCAACATCCGTTTGATCAAGATGACAAATCTTGAATAGTTTTCTGTAAAAAAATCTATAGAGCAATTCACCGGAAGTATTTATAAATAATTCATCACTTTTATCAATATACTTCTCCAGGAAATCATAAACATAAAGATCATGATCTTTATCACTGATCCAATCATTCATTGCGTTTAGCACTTCATTATTATGCCGTTCTGTGATTTGCTGATTATACATCTTCACACCTCCTGGACATTGAAATAAAGCATCAATTATTTATATTCTCTAATGGATGTATCTCCATTCATTATGCTCACAAACAACTTTGCCAAAGGAAATGTATTCTCTTCGTATTGTTTATTTTTATACAAAAATGCAAAAGTTTTATTATCAATCAAAGTTACCGATTCTAGTTCATCATACTTGATCAGCCGCTTTGTCACAAAGCAGTCACTACATATTCCTTCCTTTGAAAAAATGATTCCTGATTTCTTGGGATTTATCAGGCTAGGATTCAGCAACAAAGCTACAACATCAGATTCATTTATTCCATATCCGTATAATGCCAATACAACTTCTAAGGTATTTTTACTGATGTGTTTACGCGGAATAGGTCTATATCTAGACGGGATTTCTGTAGAATCATATATAAGTCTCAAGCTATCTGACACTTTAGCGCTGTTTATTTGATTGTAGTCACAAATGCGTTTTTCAGGATCGTAATTATAACAATAGTTCACAATATACTGCTCTAACTTTTTGGCCTTTTCTTCATAACATACATGAGCATACAGTCGACGGCCATAAATCAATGATGAATCTAAATATTGTTTATAGTTTTCACCCACATCATTATATAATTCTGAAAATCCATCAATGGCAATGCATATATAGTCAATAGCATCAATGTATGAACCATTTTCATAAAATGCCTTTCCTGTCATCATTGCACAATAAGACAGATCATATCTTCTTTCGTTTCGAAGATACATTGGAATCGCATTAATATAGCATTCCAACTGTTTGCATACCGCTATAACATCATCATATTCTTGTTGTATAAACAGAATACGCACTTTTGATTGAAGTATAGAAATCAAATTTATTAATTTTCTTTCTTTATTTACAAGCGAAGCATCATTATAATAGCATGCCTCGTCCAAGTAGTGTAATGCTCCAGTATAGTTGTTTTCATAAATTGATAGTTCGGCTTTATAAATTAATAATTCCGAAAAAAAGTAGTAATCAGCAATATTTTTATCAATCATCTTAAACGCCTTGTCCAAAACATCGCGGATAAGATAATAATTCGAAACATCAATTACAAGATTATTTATATACTTATAAGTAGCATACAGGCATAAATATGCATAAATGATTTTATTATTTGAATCACAATACTGAATGGATTTTTCAATGCAATCAATTCCAACGTCCGTATTATAAATGTATGTAATTCCAAAGCCAATGGATGTTAACACTTCCGCATTAAAAACCACACCAGTTTCTGATGATCTTAATAATTTAAACAAATCGCAATATTTCATCCCCCTAATGATTGACATTTTATACAACCTACCACGTTTGCAATCCAGGCAGTCATCAGCATAATTCTTTAATTTATCTAAAGATAACTCGTCATTAGTTAAATCAAATTCTTTTTCATTCCACCCCATACTTATAAGATACGTTTTAATATTTTCAACAATTGAATATAGTTCATTATACTGTTCATCAGAAACATATCCCTGTGTTGCTTTATAAAGCATATCATCAATTTTCTTGATTTCAGGGCCTGATAAACTTGTCAAGCCTTGAATATGTTTAATATCACTGCATAGTTTCGAACAATCCAAATATCGTTTATCTGGATTGTTTACAAGCATCCTCTTTATTACAGATTTGATTTCTATTAGGATGTCCTGCCCGATTTCATCATTTTCAGTTATAGTATAATCATTCAGAATTATTGAAAGATCATTATCTAATTCTTCATCACTGTGCACGTATAATTCCGGCGGAAATTGTCCGGCAAACATATAATACATGATGCAGCCTAACTGATAGACATCCGAGGATTTAGTCCATCCATGATAGTCAGAATTATCAAAAATTTCAGGCGGCTGATATCCTTTTGTAGTCCCCGGGATATCACCTTCTGCGTCTTCGTTTTTTATTGCATGTTCACCATACTCATCAACCGTTAATTTCCTGGCTGATCCAAAATCAATTATTTTTATTTTTCCTGTTAAATACTCAGATCCGGGCTCCTTTTCGATAAGCATATTTGATAATTTCAGATCTCTATGCACGCATCCATAGCCATGGATTGCCATAACACTATCACCAATGCTTTTCATAAGAGTCAAGATGCCGTACGCACTTAACGATGTAATGTTATTATTCTCATCAGTTGTCACAAGATGGCATAAATCTTTATACTCAGCCGAATCTTTATTTGATCTATTTATGTCATCATATATTTTTTCTAATAGTTCCTCATAAGAAAAAACACTGCTGAAATTCTGCATTTCCAAAAAAACGCCAATATATTCCTTGCCATCTCCATATACCTGTTCTTCGGAATGCTCATCAATCAGTGTGGCACATAACACTTTTTTTATGGTACAGACGCTTGAAGTTTCGCCGTTATTACGGCACAGTCTGTTATTGTGCAATTCGTTTCTGGCTGTATCTAAA
>JAEEGL016223574.1_pt1 | contig 21295 bp, 15 predicted proteins | sample 9134231 | NCBI WGS metagenome assembly JAEEGL01 (sample SAMN16246548, study PRJNA631951) | gut metagenome | biome: gut microbiome; feature: rumen; material: fiber-attached | host: Bos | place: Iran: Karaj | collected 2018-10
ATGGTGGTGGTGACCCACGAAATGGGCTTCGCCCGCGAGGTGGGCACGCGCCTGCTGTTCATGGACGAGGGTAAGATATTGGAAGAAGCCCCGCCCGAGGAATTCTTTTCTTCACCGAAAACACAGAGAGCGCAGGACTTTTTATCGAAGGTTTTGTAAAACGTATATGAAAAAACCGTGTCGGAATTTCCGGCACGGTTTTTTCGGGAAAGAAAGGAAGTGATGATTATTATTTGAAGAAGAATCGTTCTGTTTGTATCAGCCGCGGTTGTAGTTGCCGTCGCCGAAGGAATCGAAGGGGAAGCTGAAGCCGTAGCCGTCCGAACCGGAACCTTCGCTGCCGCTGCCGTAGCCGCCGAAGCCGCCGAAGCCGTACTGCTGCTGATCATCAGAACTGTCGTTCTGCTGGGCGCTCTGCTGCTTTTCGCCTACGGTAACGCTCAGTTCAACGGTCTCACTGCCGCGGGATACCGAAAGCGTGAGAACGTCGCCGGGGGTAAGGGCCTTTACAAGGGAGGTAAGGTCGGAAGCGCAGGTGATATCTTTGCCGTTGGCGGCAGTGATGATATCGTTCGCCTGAAGGCCGGCCTGCGCGGCGGGGCTGCCGCTCTCCACGCTGTACACCAGCGCGGCGGCGGAGGCGTCCGTGAGGCTGATACCGATATAGGGCTTGGCATAGTAGCCTTTTTCAATGATGCTTGCAATGATATCCTTCACGCTGGTCAGCGGGATGGCGAAACCGATGTTATCGATGGAAGCCTCGCTCGAAGAGCTGGAGGAATACTTGGCGTTGGTGATGCCGATCACTTCGCCGTACATGTTGAACAGCGCGCCGCCGGAGTTGCCGGAATTGATGGCCGCGTCGGTCTGGATCAGGTTCATCGTGACGTCGGAAGAGAGGGTGACTTCCCTGTTCAGGGCGCTCACGCTGCCCTTGGTAAGGCTGAAGGTGAGCTCGCCCAGCGGGTTGCCGATGGCTACCACGTCGTCGCCGATGTTGAGCGAATCGGAATCGCCCATTACAACGGGAGTGAGGCCTGAGGCGTCGATCTTCAGCACGGCCAGGTCGTTGGATTCGTCGTAACCGACGAGCGTTGCGTCGTAGCTCTTGCCGTCGTAGGTGGATACGGTGATGGAGGTGCTGTTTTCAACCACGTGGTAGTTGGTTACGATATAGCCGTTTTCGCTCACGATGAAGCCGGAGCCCGCCGCGGCGGCGGAGGTCTTGTACCCCCAGTAGTTGGTGGTGATGGAAGTGGTGATGCCCACGGTGGAGTTCACGTTCGCGGCGTACACCTCGGCGGCGGTCATCTCTTCTTTGCCGTCCACGTAGGCGACGTTCACGGTCTGGGGTGCGCGGCTGCTCTCTGTAAGAGTGGTGGTGCCCGCGGCCGTGCTGTCACTGTTCATGCCGGAGGTGATCGCCGCGCCTGCGGTACCGCTCAGCAGCGAGCAGCAAAGCACCAGCGCCGCCGTTTTCATAAAGGGATGTTTTTTCTTTTCTTTTTTCGTTTCGGGCTGCGGCTGGGGCTGCGCCGCATAGCCGTATGCCTGTTCGCTGCCGTTTACATAGCCGGTGTCTTTATAAAGTTCATTCCAGTTGATATCCATTTTTGTTTGCTCCTTTGTTGTTTTCTGACATCATTGTAATAAGCAAATCTTAAACAAACTTAAAAACCTATTAGAAATTTTTATAAGGTTTTTTTAAGGTTTCTATTGATCAGGAATCAGGGATCAGGCAATAGGCATCAGGGGTTATCAGAGCGGAGATCGTTTAAAGTTTGGAGTTTGGAGATTTAATTGTTAATTGTTAATTGTTCATTTTTCATCATTCATTTTTCATTTTTTCCCTCGGTCCTATTCCCTATTGCCTATTGCCTTGTTTCATTTTTCACCCAATCCCCTTCGCATCGCTATTGACTTTGAGAATAAGGTAGAATATAATTAATAAATAAAAAAGGAGAGGGTGCTTATGGACAGAATGAGTTCGGCTGATATATTGCAGTACTATTGGCCGGATTGGCATATCGTGCGGCAGATCGGGCACGGTTCCTTCGGCGACGTTTTTGAATGCGATAAAACCGACGGCGTAAGGACCTCTTTTTTTGATCCCTTACAGCAGGATGCGGACAGTATTGCCGTGAAGCGCTCCGCCATCAAAGTGATATCGATCCCGCAGCATGAATCCCAGATCGCCCAGCTGCACGCGGAGGGCATCGACGAGGATTCCACCGCCGCCTACTTTGAGAAGATCGCACAGGACTGCGTGCGCGAGATCAAAACCATGGAGAGTGTAAAAAGCTGCCCCAACGTGGTTTACATTGAAGATTTCAAGGTCGCGCGCAAGCCGGACGGTATCGGTTGGATCATACTGATCCGCATGGAGCTGCTCACCAGCCTTGCCGACTACCTTGAGACCCACAAGATGGGCGAAAAGGACATCCTCAAGCTCGGCATGGATCTGTGTAACGCGCTTGATACCTGCCATAAAAAACACATCATACACAGAGACATCAAGCCCGGCAATATCATGGTCAACGAAAACGGCGATTTTAAGCTGGCGGACTTCGGCATTGCCCGGGAACTGGATAAGAGCGAACTGGGGCTCTCCAAAAAGGGCACCTACAGCTATATGGCCCCCGAGATGGAGGTTATGGATACCTACGACCACCGGGTGGACCTGTATGCGCTGGGCATCGTGCTGTACCAGCTGCTGAACAACAACCGCGCGCCGTTTCTGAACCCGTTTGACACCTCCGTTTCGTATGAAGCGAAGAACAACGCCTCCGTGCGGCGGCTGCGCGGGGAGAGCTTCCCGCCGCCCCTCAACGGCAGCGACGCCACCAAGGCCGCGGTGATGCGCGCCTGCGCCTACCTGAAGGAAGACCGTTTTGCGAGCGCCTCGCAGATGCTTGCCGCTTTGCGTGACGCCTCCCTCTGGCTGCCCGACGAGGGCTTTGCGGACGACCCCGCCGCGCCCGGGCAGATCGAAGTACCGCAGGATCCCGACCTTACCCGCCACGGCGCATCAGCAGGCGGCGTGCGCATCGCGCGCGGGCAGAGCGGCGCCGCCAACAGGAACGGCCCTGCCGGGCAGACCGTTCTCCGAGACGGGAACGGCGGCGCGCTGTTCCCTGCAAGGGACGGCGTGTCCTACGGCTACCCGCCGCAGAACAACGGTTATTCGCCGCAGAATACCCCTTACCCGCCGCAGAGCACTCCTTATCCGCCGCAGAACGCGGCCGAAGAAGACGACGATGAAGAAGAGGGCAATTCCACAAAGATCGCCGTGATCATTCTGATCGCAGCGGTGATCTTCTGCGCCATTCTGGCGGGCATTTACATTTACCTGAACAAAGAGGATAAAGAAGACCCGACCACAACCTCCGCCGTGACGGAAACCGTAACGGAGGAACCGGTGACCGAGGTCTCATCCGAAACGACGACCGAGCCCGTATCCAATATGGAGATCCCGCTCACGAAAGCCGTTACCACCGGCACCACCGCGTCTGCACAGCTGATCGCGGGCAATACGTACCTCACCGGCGACGCGCTGAAACTGCGCGGGGGTCCGGGGACCTCTTATTCCGATCTCGGCACCGTTTACAAAGGGACGGTGGTACGCTACCTCGGCCAGCAGGGCAACGGGTATTCTTACATAGAGTATTATCTGAAAGGCGTGAGATACGAGGGCTGGGTGCTCACGAATTACCTGAAGGCGAACACCACCGGCAAGGACCACTATAACGGCTCCGCGCCCGTGATCACCACGAACGCGCCGGTTTCCACCCTTGCGCCCTACACCACGACCACACGCGCCCCCGCCACCACTGCGACGACACGCCCCGCCACGACCACCGCGACCGCATCGCAGCCGAGGGAGGAACCGTCCGCCGGGGAATCGGACGGGGAAGCTGCAACGAGATCGATCCAGGCGCTGATCGAAAAAGTGATCGGGTATTATACGGACGGGCACGAGGGTCTTGTTCTGCGTTCTGAGCCCACCGCTTCATCCGACGAACTGGACGTACTGCCGGAGGGCACGAAGGTTTACATCACCGGGCAGACGAAAAACGGCTACACCTTCGTGGTGACCCGGGACGGCCGCTCCGGCTGGGTACTGGAATACTACCTGGATTAACGCGCAATGAGGAGAGCGAACCATGGAGAATGAACACACCCAATACTTTTACAAGCCGCAGATCGCGGGGGGCAGCGATCTCTCGGTAACGGTTTTCGACGGCCCGCGGGAACCCCGCACCTACCGGCTGCTGGATTTCGGCACCGCCGCCGTTACCTTCGGCAGGAACCCGGAATGCAATATCGTGCTGGAATCCGGCTTCGTTTCCCGCCCGCACGGCGTATTCACACTGTGGAACGGCGTATGGTATATTGAAGACAGCAAAAGCTCCAACGGCACCTATCTGAACCGGATGCAGATCACCCAGGCCGTTCTGCGCGACGGCGACGTGATCAATATTTACGACGCGGGCAACAACGCCCAGGGCGTATTGATGGTGGTATCGGCCTCCGACGGCGTGAAATGGGAACACGCGCAGCTGCGCACCGACGCCGTTACCACGGTGGGCCGCGACGAAAACTGCGATATCACCCTGCCCCACGTATCGGTTTCGAAGCGCCACGCGGCGTTTTCCTTCGACGGGCAGACCTGCCGTGTGCAGGATCTGAACAGCACCAACGGCACTTACGTGAACGGCGACCCGGTGCGCGGCGAGGTGGAACTGCGTGAAAAAGACGTGGTGTACATCGCCAACGCGAAGCTCATTTACTGTAACGGCGGGATAAGCTATTCGATGCAGCGCAGCGGTATCCGCGTGGAGGCGCAGGACATCGTAAAAGCGGTTACGAAAAAGCGCAAGATCATATGCAACCACGTGAGCCTTACCGTGAACCCCGGCGAGCTGATCGCCATCATCGGCGGCTCCGGCGCGGGCAAATCCACCATAATGAACTGCATCAGCGGCTACAGCATCCCCACCGAAGGGCGGGTTCTGGTGAACGGGCAGGACCTGTACCGGCACTATAACGCGTTAAAGAGCATCATCGGCTACGTGCCCCAGCAGGACATCGTTTACGACGAGCTCACCGTAAAATCGATGCTGGAATACGCCGCGAAGCTCCGGCTGCCGGCGGATACCTCCGGCGAAGAGATCGCGCACATCATCGAGCGCGTACTGGAGATGGTGGAGCTTTCGGACCGGAAGGATACGCTGATCAGGAGCCTTTCCGGCGGACAGAAGAAGCGCGCCAGCATTGCGGTGGAGCTTCTCAGCGACCCGAAGCTGTTCTTTCTGGACGAGCCGGTATCGGGCCTGGACCCCGGCACCGAGCGCAACCTGATGCGCACGCTCAAGAAGATGAGCGGCGCAGGCAAGACCGTGATCATGGTGACCCACAGCACCCTGAGCCTGAAGATGTTCGACAAGATCGTTTTCATGGGCAAGGGCGGCAACCTCTGCTACTACGGCTCCCACGACGACGCCTGCGCCTTCTTCGGCGTGGACGACATTGTGGACGTTTACAATAAAATATCGGACGAACCCGAATACTGGGCACGCCAGTACCTGATGCAGCAGAGCAGGCGTCCGGCCGCCCCCGCCGGGAACCGGCAGGTACCGCTGAAAAAAGGCGGCGAGCGCAGCGCGTTCACCCAGTTGGCAGTACTGAGCAGGCGCTATCTGAACCTGATCGTGAACGACCGCACGCGCCTGATGATCATGCTGGGGCTGCCCCCGGTACTGCTGTTTCTCGTTTCAATGGTGAAGGGCGACGGCGGCCAGCAGTTCATTCAGTTTGAGATCACCCAGGCCCTGCTTTTCTCCTTCGCCTGCTGCGCGTACTTCATAGGCACGCTGAACTCGATCCAGGAGATCTGCAAAGAGCGCAACATTCTGCGGCGCGAATACATGACGGGCCTGAAACTCACGGCCTATATCGGCTCGAAGGTGGGCGTGCTCGCGATCATCTGCCTTGTGCAGTCGCTGCTCGAAACCACGATCTTCTTCGTGCTGGTGGGCTCCCCCGAAGAAGGGCTGATCACGAAGCCGTTCCTCGAATTTCTGATCACCGTGTACCTCACCTCGTGGGCTTCCAGCATTATGGGCATCTTCGTTTCGGCACTGGTGAAAAACGCCGACCGCGCCATGAGCCTGGCTCCCCTGCTGCTGATGCCGCAGCTGCTGTTCGCGGGCGTCATTTTCGACCTGAAGGGCGTTACCGAGGTCATCTCGTGGTTCGCGGTATGCCGCTGGAGCATGGAGGCGATGGGTTCCTGCGCGAACCTGAACTCGATGGAACACCGGCTGATCCAGGAGCTGGACGACGAAATGCTGAAGACCAAGATGGCCGAACAGTTCACCGACAAAGAGATGTTTGAATTTACCCAGAACCACGTGCTGATGTGCTGGCTCATACTGCTCGGCTTCGTGGTGGTGTTCTCGGTCGCCGCAGGGCTCGTGCTCTCACGCATCAAGAACGAACGCAAATAACCGAAATACGGAAAAGGGGCTGCCTCCCGCGAGACAGCCCCTTATTATTTTTTATCATTCCCGGTTTTCCAACAACTGCCGCAGCGTATCTGCGGAAAACGGCCCTTTGAAAAAGGACGTGACCTCTTTCAGGCGTTTGCCTATACCGGGATCCCAGCGCTCCGGCGGCAGCATGGGCGCCACGCCCTCTCCCAGCAGCGGCATCAGCGCCTGCACCGCGGCGGTAAAATCGGCGTAACTGCGCCCCGGCGTACCGCTCCAGCCGCGCTCAGCCACTGCGAGCAGCCGCGGGAACAGTTTCTCGGTCAGATCGCGGAACGTGCGCACGTATTCGGTCCAGAGCGCGCCCTCCACGCCGAGGACGCCCTCAGGCCCGGTTTTTCCGGCGGGGTCGTATGTAAACGCCTTTCTGAGCGGCGTCATGCCGTAGGGATAATCGAAATAGTAATGGTAAAAATCGGATTCGATCACGCTGCCGCCGCGCTTTGTAAAATCCGCGCAGAGGTTATCGCGGTCCATCCAGCGCTGAACGATCACGTTCTCGGGGGAAAGGCGGCCGCCCTTGAGGCTCTCGTTCCAGGTGACCGCGGTTTTGCCCTTTTCACGCAGGAAGGAAGCGATCTCTTCGATAAAGCTGCCCTGCAGTGCGTCGTAATCCGCAAGGCCGAGGCGTTTCATCTTCGCGGCGCACTTTTCGCAGGCCTGCCAGCGCGTGCGGGGCGCTTCATCGCCGCCGATATGGATATACCGCCCCGGGAACAGCGCGCAGACCTCACTAAGCACGTCCTTCATGAACGCTACGGCCTCATCGCTGCCCACGCACAGAACGTTCGGGTAGATCCCCTCTTTCCGGATCGGCTCCATCGGCTCCCCGGTGCAGCCTAAGAACGGATAGGCGGCGAGTGCCGCGGTGAAATGGCCCGGCATCTCGATCTCGGGGATCACTTCGATATGGCGGGCGGCACAGTAGTTTACGATCTCTCTTATTTCATTCTGTGTAAAGAAGCCCTCGTGGGGTTTATTTTCGTTATAGCCGCCGAAGCGCGAGCCGCTTCTCTTTGAGCCCACCTCGGTGAGCAGCGGGTATTTTTTGATCTCGATACGCCAGCCCTGGTCGTCCGTAAGGTGCCAGTGGAACCGGTTCAGTTTGAACCGCGCGGCGGCGTCGATCAGACGTTTGAGCTCCGGTACGCCGTAAAAATGCCTGCAGCAATCGATCATAAAGCCGCGGTAAGAATATGCGGGCGCGTCGTGGATCTCGAGCCCCTCTCTGAGGCCGCCCGCGGCGCGCAGCTGCGAAAGCGTTTGTTCGGCGTAGAATCTGCCTGCTTCGGTTGACGCGGCGACGTTGACCGCGCCGTTTCCGGTTTTCAGCACGTAGGCCTCTTCACAGAGGCCGGGCGTATGCGTAAAAATAACGGGGGCGTCGGCGGGCAGCAGGGGCGCGCCGCCGGTAAATTCGATGTTTTTCGGGTACGGGATCAACAGCGGTTTCACGGTTGCACCTCCATAGATATAAAAGGTAAACTCAGCGGGCTGAAACGAGGGCGTCCACCTCCGCCTTGGCGGGGATCACGCCCGCAGCACCCACGCGCGATATCGTGATCGAGGACGCCGCCGCGCCCCGCAGCAGCGCCGAGGGAATATCCGCGCCCGCGCACAGCGCCGCGGTAAAGAAGCCGGTAAAGGTATCGCCGGCGCAGGTGGTATCGGCGACGTTCGCGGGCAGGGCGGCCTGCCGGTAAAGCGAGGAAGCGTCAAAATACAGGCTGCCCTCTTTGCCGAGGGTGACGACCCAGCAGGTTTCCGGATATTTTTTGCGCATATCGGCAACGAACGCCCCGGGCGCGCGCCCTTCGGCAAGCCCGGCGGCCTCTTCTTCGTTCACGAACACCAGCCATATTTTTGCATAATCGATCTCCCGCATGGCGGGGGTAAAGGGAGAGGGGTTCAGCACGGTACGCATCCCCCGCCGGAAGCCCGCGTCGATCAGATAAGGCAGTTCGCTGATCTCATTCTGCAGCACCAGCAGATCGCCGGGGCCGAAGGCGGCGAGGACGCCGTCGATATCCGCGCGGGTGATCTCGTAATTCGCGCCGGGGCAGAGCTTCAGGATATAGTTTTCACCGGCCCCGTTCACAAGGATGTGCGCCTGCCCGGAGATGCCGGGAGACGTGCGCAGGAACGAGGTGTTCACGCCGTTTTCTTCGAGCACCTGCCGCAGCAGGTCGCCGTCCGCACCGCGCCGACCGGCAAAGTACGTATCCATCCCCGCTTTTTTCAGCGCAATGGACTGGTTGACCCCCTTGCCGCCGGAGCTGATCTGCGCGGGAACCATAGCAGGAATCTCCCCGAACGGCAGACGCTCGTCCGTTTTATAGATAAAGTCAAGATTGCATGAACCGAACACCAGCGTTTTCAACGTATGACTCCCCTTTCGTTTCCTCATTTATTTTAGTCCATCGGTCGAAAAAATACAATTCTTTTTTTTCGGATCCGCCCGCATCCCGCCCGAATACGCTCCCGCTCAACCTCCGGTTAACAGAAACCCGCCTGCGCGGTGATTGCTTTCCGGCGGTTTCCGCAATATACTTATATACGAAAGGAGATGTTCGACATGGATCTGAACTTCAATATCGGGAACCGCGTCCGCGAGCTGCGGCGCGCCAAAAACATGACGCAGGAACAGCTTGCCGGAGAACTGAACGTTTCGGCGCAGGCGGTATCGAAATGGGAGACCGGCGTCACAACGCCGGATATACAGCTTTTGCCGGAGCTTTCGGTGATACTGGGCGTGACCATCGACGACCTGTTCGCGATCGACGACGACGCGCGCTTTGAGCGTATCGACAACATGCTTTACGACGTGCGCTATCTGACGCAGACCGATTTCACGCAGACCGAGCGTTTTCTGAAAGAGAAATACGCATCCGACGATACGCGCCCGCAGGCCGCGCTGCTGTTGGCAAAGCTCTACAACAAACGCGCGGACGAATACCGCTCTCTGGCAAAGCCCCTCGCGAAACGCGCGCTGCTTGACGCGCCGGAAAATAAAGAGGCCCACTGCATGATCTTTGAGGCGGAGCAGGCCGCTTTCCCCGATTGGAACACTGAGAACAAGCGCGTACTGATCGATTGGTATAAGGGCTTTATCGATAAATACCCGAACAACCGCCCGGCGTATCTGTGGCTGCTGGATCTGCTGCTTGCCGACGGCCGCACCGCGGAGGCGCTGGATTACGCCGAACGGATGAAAGCGGCGGAGCACACCTTCCATTACGAGCTTTACCGCGGGCATATCGCCGCCGCCGCGCACAACGACGCCGAGGCCGACCGCTGGTATCATGAAATGCTGCGCCTGTATCCCGAGAACTGGCTGGTATGGGCCTCGATGGGCGACGTGAACGCCCGCCGCTGCAGATATGACGACGCGATCGCCTGCTGCGAAAAAGCGATGCCGCTGCGCCCGGATCCGCCGTTTGTGGACTGCGAGGAAACCGTTTCGCATCTGTATGAGCTGAAGGGCGATTACAAAAACGCGATCCGTATGCAGGAGGCGATCATTGAACTGATGAAAACGAAGTGGGAAATAAGCGAGGGCGAAACGCTCGATTCCCATATCCGCGAGATCGAACGCCTGCAGGAAAAGGAAAACAAAAAAGCCGCGCATTAAACCTTCATCCCGCCCTGCGGAGCAGATACGCATCGTCCGGCAGAAACGGCCGGGAGGGGCGAGAGCCCTCCCGGCCGTATTATTCTTACGCCGTTTTATTGCTGTTGAAAAGAAGCCTCAACACCTCAAAGAGGTATTTGTAAAACCTTACGATGGACATAAAGAAGGATTTGTAGGGGTGCTCGTCGCCGTCGCGCACGATCTCATTGTTGGGATCGCAGTTTTCGGCGGTCATCGGCGCCACGTTGTGGCTGCCGCCGTCTTCCATCACGGTGAAGCGGGGCCACGCGGGGTCGCTCTTTACGTTGAAGCCCGGTACGCGGCAGAGCTTGAGGAGCAGGGGGTTGATGCTGTCGTGGAAGGGGTTATGCTCGTAGTTCTTGATATACCAGGTGGTATCGGAGAGCAGGCCGGTGGATGCGTCGATCTGCTTGTCGGGGGAGATATAGTCCGTGGGGCGCTTGGAGAGGTATTTGGTGCCGAGGGTGGCGTCAAACTCGGATACCGTGGCGCCGAAGCTCTGCTTTCTGAGGCCGGTAACACCGTCTGAAAGCTTTTTCACTTCCTCGTAAACCGGGTAGCCCATAAAGCCGTATTTGCAGATGGCACTCACGGTCACACCCGCCGCCTTCAGGTCTTCAATGGTCTGGGGCACGGCTTCCTGCACCTCGCGGAACGCGTCGAGCTTCGCGATCAGGCCGGCGTATTTCTCGGTATCGCCCTTTTCGCCGAAGATATACTTCTTGGCCTCGTCGTAATGCTCGTTCACCATGCTCCAGTAACCGGGGGTGGAGGCGAAGGTGGATTTGAGGAACCGGCGGAACAGGGTGTTCTTAACATTGCGGTAGAAGAGCTCCAGAAAATCGGCGGTGATATCGATGCCGTAGGTCTCTTCGAGCATCTGCAGCGTCAGGGTGACGAATTGGCCCAGGGTATCGTCGTCAAGATCGAGGTCGTAGCCGTTCAGGAAACGGGAGGCGGCGTCCGGGTCGATCTTCACCGTGCCGCTGAAGGCGGCCTCGAGCATATCGATGCCCATGGTGGAGTTATCGTACAGCACCAGCGCGCTGACGCCTTCATAGTTCACGTCCTTCTGGTATTTATCGAGATAAGCGAAGGCGATGTTAGTGCCCAGACACCGGGAGATGATGGATACCTTCTGCTGGCCGGAAACGCGCTTGACCGCCTCGATAAAGTCATTGAGGTCGTCTGCGATCTCCAGCGGGGAAAGGCGGCAGTCGTACTCGAAGCGGTAGGTGTAGGGATCGTCGCTCGCGTAATTGCGGGAGAGGTTCTCTTCGCTCCAGCTGTAGGTGGGGCCGCTGTCGTTACACACGTTGCCGTTCTCATCGAGGCCATAGCCATCGAAGAACTGCATCAGCAGATCGTAGGCTTTATCGCAGTATTCGTCCCACTGGCCGAGAAATACCGCCTTGGCAACGTAGGGCAGCGCCTCTTTCACCGCGTCCATCACTTCTACGTCGTTGTTGCCGGGGATCTTCTGACGGTTCTCAGGATCGGAAAGGTGGTTGTAGATCGCGGTTCTGCCGATGATGTAGATGATGGGCGTGGAGTTTTCTTTCAGTTCCCCTGCAGCAAACGCGGGGGCGCATACGGAAAAGGCCATCAGCAGCGCGAGAAACAGAACAAGGCATTTTTTCAGAACATGCAGTTTTTGCATAAAAAGACCCTCCTGAAAGATGTTTCCGGAAAAACATATCAATTATATTTAATATAACACATTAAATAATTGCGGTCAATGAACAAACAAAAGCGCATTTGAATAAAATCAACTCTTGCACCTTTCATTTCTTTATGCTATGATATTTTAATAAAAGCTGAAAAAGGGTGACAGAGATGTTTCTTGTACAAGCGCTGGTCGGCCAGCCGGGGGGACAGACCGTGATGCAATCCATTCTCGGGCAGTTCACCGTGATACAGACGCTGGAGCTGTTTTTACGTCTTCTGCTGGCAAGCCTGTGCGGCGCGGCCATCGGATTTGAGCGCAGCCGCCGTTTCAAGGGCGCGGGCATACGAACCCACATCATCGTGTGCGTCGGCGCAGCGCTGTTCATGCTGGTATCCAAATACGGTTTTATGGACCTTACGGACATATTCGGCAAAGCGCTGGACGGCACCCGTACCGCAGACCCCGCCAGAATCGCGGCGCAGGTGGTGAGCGGCATCAGCTTTCTGGGCGCGGGCGTGATCTTCAAAAACAACGGCATCGTGAAGGGGCTCACCACCGCGGCGGGCCTGTGGGTCACGGCGGGCATCGGCCTCGCCATGGGCGGCGGCCTGTATACCATGGGCATCTTCTGCACGGTGCTGGTGGCGATACTGCAGGTGGCGATGCACCGGTTCAAGATCGGCGCGGATTCCTACAACGCCTACCGCGTTGCCTTTACGGTGGCGGAGGATGAAGCCTTCCGCAAAGCGTGGCGCGAGCAGCTGGCAAAATGGGACGCGCACACCACCGAGAGCAGCATGGAACAGCTGGAAGACGGCGGCCTCGCCTATGAACTCACCCTGCGCACCACGAAGACGCTGGAGCTGGAAGACATGATGGAATTCTTCAACACCCAGCCCCGCGCCAAAAACGTTTCGCTGAACGATCTGCACTGATGAAGCAGAGAAACCCGCCCTCCCGGATCGGGAGGGCGGTTTCGGTTTTGATAAGCACAAATTGGAGTTTGTCGCGCTGTTGGCGCGACAGCGATATGAATTCCTGCCGGAATTCGCGATATATTCCTTCGGGATGCGATATGCTTTTGCATCCTCGCCGAAGGCGAGATATGCAAAAAGTGCGATATGTGCTTGCGGCACGTGTTTAGGAATTCATATCATATCGCACGCGAACGTAAGTGAAGCGTATATCGCATTTGCGTAACAAATATATCGCATCGCCGTGAGGCGATATATCGCTTAATACGAAAGGTTGACAACCAGCTACTCGCGCCAACGGCGTGATTTAAGAATAAACGTTCACGCCCAGCATCGTGAGCACCGTGCCCACCGTTTCAACAAGCTGCCGCCAGAACTGCGCCAATGTGTTCTTTATGCCGTCCGCCGTGCGGGACGCGGACGCGGGAGACGGATCGGGCTGCGGGACGAGGCTGTTGGTGGTGATCTCGGTCACGCCGAGCCGGTAGAGCCTTGCGGCGTCAGCGCGGCTGTCTACCATCCACGCCATCGTTTTGAGCCCGGCGCGCCGTACCCGGATGAAATCCGCCGAGCTGGCCAGCATGGCGCAGAGATCGACGCCGTCCAGGCCGTTTTCTTTACAGAACGCGATCGTCTCGGCCGTTACGGGCACGCTGACCAGAAACGCGGGGATCTCCGGCAGCAGCCGTTTGATCTCGGCAAGGGGCTCCTTCTGAAAGCTGACCAGAATGAAGTTCTCTTTTTCCGCCCGCGCGGCGATCAGCTCCGCCAGCGACGCCATCTGCTCCGGCGCCGATTCTTTGATCTCGATCACAAGGCGCATACCGTATTCGGCGCAGACATCCATCACCTGCGTCAGCGTCGGGATCTTTTGCCCGGGGTGCCCGGCGATCCCCTCGCCCGCGTCAAAGGTGAACCGCTGCAGTTCTTCATACGTAAGTTCGGTGATGCGGCCAGTGCCGTCCGTGAGCCGGGAGACGTCGTTATCGTGGCTCACCGTCCAAACGCCGTCCGCAGAACATATCGTATCGCACTCCACGCCCCAGAAGCCGTATTCCCCCGCCAGCCGGAAGGCGGCGAGGGTGTTCTCGGGCGCAGCCGCGGAATACCCGCGGTGGCCGATCACGTGCAGCGCGTTTTCGGGCACGCCGTACGCCGGGTACAGATATACCGTTTCGGCAGCGGCGGCGGGCAGCACGCAGCCGAGAGAGAGGATAAACGAAAGCAAAACGCACAAGAACCGTTTCATACAAACGCCCCGTTCTTTCTTACTTCAGCTACAGTATAGAACACGGGGGCGGCCATTGTCAAACGGTTTTCGGCGCGAAACGGATTCTTTTCTTGCGTTCGGGAGCCGAACGTGGTATTATATACGGTATGGAACACAAAAACACCCCCGGACGCGGCGGGCAGAGCATCCTGCCAGAGGTGATACGCCTCGCATGGCCCACGATGCTGGAGCAGCTGATGCAGACCGCCGTGCAGTATATCGACGTATTTATGGTGGGCTCCCTCGGCACGCTGGCAACGGCGGCGGTGGGCTGCACCACAACGGTGAACTGGCTGATCGGCAGCGCGATCCACGCGCTCGCCATCGGTTTTCTGGCGGTGATCTCGCAGGCGCTGGGCGCGGGAGATACGAGGCTTGCCAAGCGCGCCGCGGCCCAGAGCGTGCTCACGGTGCTGGTGGTGGGTACGTTCACCACCGCAGTCACGCTGTCGCTGGCGGGGGTGATCCCAACGTGGATGCAGGCGGACGAGAGCATACGCGAAACCGCCTCAAGATATTTCTTTATTCTCTATCTGCCCATGTTTTTCCGCACCGCGCAGATCATATTCGGCACGGTGCTGCGCTCGGCGGGCGATACGAAAACGCCGATGCGGGTGAGCGTGCTGGTGAACATTGTGAACGTGGCGCTCAACTTCCTGCTGATCTACCCCACACGGCAGAAGACGCTTTTTGACGTTACCCTGACGGTGCCCGGCGCGGGCTGGGGCGTGACCGGGGCTGCTGCTGCCAGCGCCGCGGCGTTCGCGCTGGGCGGCATACTGACAACGCTGGCGTTTTTCAGGCACCCGGAGATCTCCCCCCGGGGCGAGAGCCTGCGCCCGCAAAGGGATGTGCTGCGCCCGTGCCTGAAGATCGCGCTGCCGAACATGGCGCAGCGGTTCTTCACTTCCCTCGGCTACGTGGTGTTCGCCGGGTGCATCAACGCGCTGGGCGAGATCTCCACCGCGGCGCACACGGTGGCGAACACGGTGGAAAGCGCTTTTTACGTGCCGGGTTACGGCATGCAGACCGCCGCCGCAACCTTAACCGGCAACGCCGTAGGGGCGAAGGACCCGGAGAAGATGAAGGCGCTCTCGCGGGTGCTCATCCTCATGGAGCTCGTGATGATGACGGTATCGGGCGGGCTGTTGTTCGCCTTTGCACCGGGCATGGTAAAGCTGTTTTCAAAGGACGCGGAGGTGATCGCGCTGGGCGCGGCGGTACTGCGCATGGTATCGCTGAGCGAGCCGTTTTACGGGGTATCCATCGTAACCGAGGGCATGCTGCAGGGCGCGGGCAGAACCGGCATGCCGTTTGTTTTCAACATCATATGCATGTGGGGTGTGCGCATCTGCGGCACGCTGATCTGCACCCGGGCGCTGGGGCTGGGGCTGACCTCGGCCTGGGGCTGCATGATCGCGGGCAACATGGCGCTGCTGGTGTGCTTCCGCCTGTATTACCGCCGCATTTCGCACGTCATCACTTAAAAAGAATACCGATATTAAAATCAGAACCGGTTCTTCAGATGAAGAGCCGGTTTTTTGCGCAAAGTTACGGTTGCGGGACGGCAGTCACCGCCCCAGCAGCGACAGGATCATTTTGATCAGGGACATGAGCGCGGTGAACAGAGATGAAAACATCGTGTTTCCTCCTTTTCCGATTGCCGGCAGGCAACTATTTTTCGTTTTTCAGAATCTCTTCGGCGATCAGGCGGCGGGTGACGCAGCGGTCCATCGCCAGCTTTTCGATATAACGGTGCGCCGTGGGCTCGTCCATGTGCCGCTGCTCGATCAGGACCCACTTGGCGCGGTTCACAAGGCGGATCTCCTGCATTTTTTCTTCGAGGGTGAGGGTTTTGTGCTCGGTGCGGCGCAGGCGCTCTCTGGCCGCCGCCATCCAGTCCAGCGCGGTTTCGGCGATCTGACGCGAGGCCGGCCTGCTGAGCGTGAACACGCCGTGCTCGCACACCTTATCGGTGACCTCGTTATAGAGTTCGGCGCGCACCAGCAGCAGAACCACGGTCTCGCCGCCGCTGAGGTCTATGGAAAAACGCACGCCGGTATCGTCCGGCAAGGGAGAATTCACGATCACGAAATCGTATGCCCCCTCGGCGCAGGCGCGCTTCGCGGCGCTCACGTCCGAAACGGTATCGACCCGGTCGTACCGGCTGCCGGACAAAAGCGCGTGCATCGCGGTATTCAGATTCTGCGCGGCGGATACCAGCAAAACGCTGTATACCCGTTGCATCAAGGGCACGGTTCTCCCCCCTTTCTGCGGTTTTGTAACAAATTGGAATTTAGCGTTCAATTCGGAATTCGGAATTGTGGAAGGGGTGCGGGTGTCCAGTGGACACCTCTGCCATATGGCAGAAGCACCGACCGAACCGGCAGGTGAGAATCTGCCCTTACCCGATTATATTCTTTCGGTATTTACAGGTGTTATCTGTAGTTGCAAAGATTTCTTTTTACAATCAAAACGCGTAAGCGTTTTCCGAAATTTTCAATTTTCCATTTTCAATTTTCAATTAAACAAAGCAATAAACCTGAATGAATGACCCATACTATCTCAAACAATACGCATTAATGATCGCCTGCGGTACGTGGGCGCGGATGAAATCGCTTGCAGCCGCCGTTTTGCCCGCTTCGGCAAGGGAGCCGGGCAGCTTGCGAAAATGCGAAAGGGTGACCGCGTCCGCCGTGAACAGGTTGAGGTCCGCGCTGGGGGGCAAAATCAGGTTCTGCCCGATGCCCTCAAGGGCCGCGCGGATCATCAGCGCGAACACGAGATACGGATTGGCGCAGGGATCGGGCGAACGCAGCTCCATTCTGCGGTACTCGCCCGCCGCCGCGGGGATGCGCACCAGCTGCGAGCGGTTCTCTGCGGACCAGGAGATATAGCCGGGGGCCTTGTTTCTGCCGAGCCGGTCGTAGGAATTCTCGGTGGGGTTCAGGAATACGGTCATCTCGGGCACCTTCGCGAGAATGCCGGCGATCATCGCGTTCACTACGTTTTCATCCTCGCCGGGCTGCACGGACATGTTGATATGGAAGCCGTTGCCCGCGGCGTTCGGCAGGGGCTTGGCGGTGAAATCCGCGTGGTAGCCGTTGCGGTGTGCAATGGTTTTCACCACCGTTTGAAAGATCATGGCCTGATCGGCGGCGGTGAGGGCGTCAGCATAACGGAAATCGATCTCGTTCTGGCCGGGGCCCTCTTCGTGGTGGGAGCTTTCGGGGCGCACGCCCATCTGCTCCAGCGTGAGGCACACCTCGCGCCGCACGTTCTCGCCCCGGTCCTCGGGCGCGATATCCATATACCCGGCGGCGTCGCAGGGCTCTTTGGTTGGCCTGCCGCTCTCATTGAGCCGGAACAGATAGAATTCCTGCTCCGCGCCGAAGGAAAAGGCGTAACCGGCTTTGGCGGCGTCTTCCACCGCGTTTTTCAGCAGCGCCCGGGTATCGCACTCGAAGGGCGTGCCGTCCGGATACGATACGGAGGCGTTCATGCGCACCACCCTGCCGTGCTCCGGCCGCCAGGGCAATACGGTGAGCGTTTCGGGCTCCGGATGCAGAAACAGGTCGCTGCGGGCCTCGTCGCCGAAGCCCGCGATAGAAGAAGCGTCGAACGCGATGCCGTGTTCAAAGGCACGGGGCAGTTCCTCGCTCATCACGCTGATATTTTTCTGTCTGCCGAAAACGTCGCAGAACGCGAGACGGATGAATTTTACGTCCTCCTCCTGCAGATACTGCAGGATCTCGTTTTTTGAGTATTCCACAGTGAAACCACTCCTCTTTTCAGTTTGCCACGTACATCTGGCGGTACGGGTTGGCCGTATCCGGTGTGATCACGGTAAAGGGCGCAGAAAGCACCATACCGATATCATAACCGAAAACCGCGCAATAATCAAGTAAAATCGTCTTGAGTTCTTCTTTCTCTTCGGGGGTGATCGGGTGGGCGGTCACCTGCGGGGGCAGATCGAGGGCGTCGCTCTCAGCCCGCACGAACACCTTGCCGCCGTGCATGCCGGTGCAGGGGAAGTTGCTCACGATGCGTTTTTTGCTTCCGGTGAGGCCCAGCACAACGATCACGCCGCCCGCCTGGTACTCGCCCAAGAAGCTGCCCGCCGCGCCCCCGATCACAAGCTGCGGCACCTTATCGCGGTACGCCTTCATATGGATGCCCGCCCGGTAACCGGCGTCGCCCTTTACGTAGATCTGCCCGCCGCGCATCGCGTAACCGGCGGCGTCGCCGATATTGCCGTGCACCGTGATGCGCCCCGCGTTCATCGTATCGCCTACCGCGTCCTGCGCGTTGCCGCACACCGTGATGCACGCGCCGTTCAGGTACGCCCCCAGCGCGTTGCCGGGGGTACCGGTGATCTCGATCTCTTTATCGGCCATGCCGGCGCCTACGAAGCGCTGCCCGCACATGCCGGTGAGCGTGCAGATTTTCTCATCGCTTTCGCGGATACGAAGGTTTATCGTCTGATGGTCCAGTTCTTTTGCGTCAATCAGCATGGCTTGCGCCTCCAAACATGGTTTTTCTCTTTTCGGGGGAAAACGCCGCCGAGGTAGCGGCGTGCTTCAGCAGCGTAAAATCGATGCTCGCCAGGGGCACTTTATCGCGGATGAGCGAGGTATAGAGCCCCGCGCGCCGGGTCTCGCCGATCAGCGCGAAGCCCTTGAGGCAGCCGTTTTCGGTATAGAGCCGCCGGTAACCGTTTGGGGTGTGCTCCACTTCCTCCTGCCCGGTGCGGCAGCCCGCGGTCATCGTGTGCAGCCCGAAGAAGCCGATGGAATTCATCGGGATGGCGTTTTCAAGGGCGGCGCTGCCTCCTGCCATGTTCACCCCGGCGGTATAGCCCTGCAGGTAGGCGTTGGGCAAGATCGCAAGCACCCGGTTCTGACCGACAGAGGCGTCCGGCCCTTCGGCGCAGTCGCCCGCCGCGTAAATATCGGGCAGCGTGGTGCGCATGGATGCATCCACTGTGATACCTCTGCCGGTCTCGCCGCCGGCCTCTTTGACCAGCGCGACGTTCGCCCGCACGCCCACGGCCAGCACCAGCACGTCAAAGGCTACGGTTTCGCCGTTCTGCATCAGCGCCGTATTGCCGTTAAATTCAGCCACGCTGTTGCCGAGATAAAAGCGGATACCGTTTTCTTCGAGCTTTGCCTGCACAACGGCGGCGTCTTCGGAATCCAGAATGCTTGAAAGCACGCGGTCCGCCAGGTCGCACACGGTGATGCTCTTTGCCCGGGCGTGCAGCCCCTCGGCACATTTCAGGCCGATCAGCCCCGCGCCCACGATCAGCACGTCCCGGGGCGTTTCGGTGGCGCGCTCCAGCATAAGAGCGTCGTCCAGCGTCATAAACGAATGCTTTTCGGGGACCGTATCGAGCCCCTTAAAGGGCGGCACGAACGGGGAGGAACCCGCCGCCACGCAAAGATGCGTGTAGGGCAGCGTTTCGCCGCCGTCCAATACTACGGTTTTCGCCGCGGGGTCGATGCGTTCGGCTTTTCTGCCGTACAAAACGGCGCAGCCGTTCTCTTCGTAAAAGTTTTTTTCTCTGTAATTCATGCGGGCAAGGTCGGTTCTGCCCTCGAGGTAATAAGAGATCAGCGGACGGCAGTATACAGGGTGTTTTTCCGCCGACACCACGGTGATCTCACCGGTTTTGTCCAGGCTGCGGACGCCCTCGATGCAGGCCGCGGCCGCCACGCCGTTGCCGACGATCACATATCGGTTCATGCCTCTTCCTCCCGTTCTTCGTATACGATGGCGTTGTTCGGGCAGCCCGTTACGCAGGCGGGCGCGCCGCAGGCATTCTGCAGGCACAGTTCGCACTTCTGCATCACGCCGTTTTCATCCGCCGCCAGCGCCCCGTAGGGGCACACCAGCACGCAGGTAAAACAGCCCACGCAGCGGGTGCGGTCGATCTTTACCACGCCCTCTTCTTTCCGGATGGCCCCGGCGATGCAGCTTTTGACGCACATGGGGTCCTCACAGTGCCGGCAGGAGACCGCATAGGTGATGCGGCCGTTATCTTCCACGTGGATGCGCGGGTAGATCGGCTTGCCCTTCAGCGCCTGTGCCATGTTCGCAAGGCCTGAATTGGCGAAGGCACAGTTATATTCGCAGAGGCGGCAGCCGAGGCACCACTCTTCGTTTACATAGATCCGTTTCATATTCTCATTCCCCCGCGTGGGAGATCCCGAGGATCTCCAGCTCTTTTCCGGTGAGGCCCACGCCCCTGAGCATCAGTCGGTTGCCGCGCAGCGCCTCGATGGAGTTGATGCCCATGCCGCCCATCAGCTCTTTGATCTCATGCTGCCACGCGGTGAGCAGGTTTACGAGCCTCCTGCTGCCCATATCAGGGTTCAGGCGCTTCACAAGGTCCGGCTGCTGGGTGGCGATGCCCCAGTTGCACTTGCCGCTCTGGCAGGTGCGGCACAAATGGCAGCCCAGCGCCAACAGCGCCGCGGTGGCGATATAGCAGGCGTCCGCGCCCAGCGCGATGGCCTTTACCACGTCCGACGCGCAGCGGATGGAGCCGCCCGCCACCAGAGAAACCCGGTTGCGAATGCCCTCGTCCCTGAGCCGCTGGTCCACCGCCGCCAGCGCCAGCTCGATCGGGATGCCCACGTTATCGCGGATGCGGGTGGGCGCCGCGCCGGTGCCCCCGCGGAAGCCGTCGATGGCGATGATATCGGCGCCGCTGCGGGCGATGCCGCTGGCGATGGCCGCGATGTTGTGCACCGCTGCCACCTTCACGATCACGGGCTTACGGTACTCGGTGGCCTCTTTGAGCGAGTAAACGAGCTGGCGCAGGTCTTCAATGGAATAGATATCGTGGTGCGGCGCGGGGGAGATGGCGTCCGACCCCTCGGGGATCATGCGCGTGCGGGAGACGTCCCCCACGATCTTCGCTCCGGGCAGATGGCCGCCGATGCCGGGCTTTGCGCCCTGCCCCATTTTGATCTCGATGGCGGCGCCCGCTTCAAGATAGCCCTCGTGCACGCCGAAGCGGCCGCTGGCGACCTGCACCACCGTATTTGCGCCGTATCTGTAAAAATCCTCGTGCAGGCCGCCCTCGCCGGTGTTGTAGAGGACGCCCGCCTCGGCGGCCGCCCGCGCCAGAGACGCGTGGGCGTTATAGCTGATGGAGCCGTAGCTCATGGCGGA
>JAEEGL014564218.1_pt1 | contig 21293 bp, 17 predicted proteins | sample 9134231 | NCBI WGS metagenome assembly JAEEGL01 (sample SAMN16246548, study PRJNA631951) | gut metagenome | biome: gut microbiome; feature: rumen; material: fiber-attached | host: Bos | place: Iran: Karaj | collected 2018-10
TGCACCAAGAGGACCATTCGAAATCATCGATATTGTAGGTCTAACAACAGCTTACAATATTATCGAAAAATATCAAAAGGTTCCAGGATTAATCTCTCCACTTCTAAAGAAGATGATGTTCCCATACAACTTCAAGAAGATTGCAGCGATGCTAAAGGAAAAGATTGATCAAGGAAAGCTTGGTAAGAATGCTGGCGAAGGATTCTATAAATATTAATATTTAAGTAATCAAAAATTTAGTCCTCTTTGCAATTGTCAAGAGGACTATTTTTATATAAGCTTTGCGATTATTCCAAAATCATTTGTGTAATAACTTTCTGTAATTTTAAAACCAATTTGAACAATATTCTTTAAAACTATGTTTTTGAAGTATGGATCAACAATAATTGTTTCAAGTTCTTCATACTTATTTGAAAAGTAAATAAAGAAATCTTCAACAAGCAAATTCATTAAATCTACTTGCTCATAATCTTCGTTGATATTATTTACAACCTTTCTCCAAATATTGCTAGAAGCAAATGTATCTGCATTATCTACATTCAAAAGTTTATGTTGAGTGTTTTCATAAGCAATTCTTGCTACTTTTTCAACATCAAGCGTTGCATGAGATAATTCATCATTTGCAATAGACCCATTAGTTGAAGTTTTATAGTTTGTATTTGATGTAAACTTAGCTTGAGAAACTAGGCAAATCTTTGTGTCATCTTTTTGTAGGGTAGTAATATTTGCAAAAAGCCCTAAATACTCCAATATAGACTTCTTTTGGGCTGGGGCTAATGATTTATCTATATAATAGAATTCGTTTTCTAGCGCGCCAATATTTAAGCCGTTATCGATATTGATAATATTTGCTTCTTTTGGGATTTGAATATTTGACGACGATGAGATAATATAGCTATCCATTAAAATCCTATTTTTCTCTTCTTTCTTAAAACTATAAGCATCACAACAGATGCAGTAACTACAACCGAAGCTACAACAATTAAAGTAATTTGAACGGCTGTTAATCCTTTCTTTGCAATTTGGTTAGTATGTACATATGCATACATATCCTTATATACGACTTTTGTCCAAGTTGAATCTTTGTTATATTCTTCTGCTAAATCTAATTCTTCGCCATCTGTTAGTGCGGCTACTTGTGCGCTATCTTCAGATGGTAGTGCATATAGATATACAACAGCACCAATTGAACCAGAAGAAATCTTTACTGTGCTTAAAACAGATGGAGCTTTTAAAGATGTGTATGGAGATACTTCAGTTACTTTTACATAACCAGTTAAAATCTGACCATCTTTAACATAAGATACTTTATAATAATTCCAAACTTGGTCATCTCCATCTTGAGCCACGTTGTTTATAACAACAAGTTCATCATAAATTGTTATATCTGCTAAAACTTCAGCTCCCGAATATGGATATTTGTATATGCTAACATTTGGGAATAGAGCTTGAGCATATAAACCAATCTTTAGAGTTGTTACATCTGAATTTGGATTGATTTGGCTAAATGATGTAGAAGATTTGATGTATCCTTTTGTGCCATCTTGTTTTACAACATAGTAATAACTACCACTTTCTTCTGAAATGATAGAAGTTAAAACTAAGAAATATTCATTTAAATTAAGTGTTGATGTAACTTGCATATTTCTTGGTGAAGAGTACAAGTTAGCAATTTCACTAGCTTTAGCAACGTATACTAAATTGAAAGCTGTTGGATGTACATATTCGTTGTCGTTGAATTTATTATAATATTCGCATGATGTACCATTATAGCTGTATTGAATAATGGCATTGTTCTCACAAACGAATAAGTAATCTAGTGTTCCAATTCGTGCAAAGGCTATTTCGCCAGTTCCTTCTGCATCTTTTCCAAGTCTTGTTGCAACATTTGTAGATGAATCTAATTTATAAATACCGTTATTTGCGTTAACAAATATTTCGTTATTTGCGATTGCTATACTTGATGCGTCTTGAATTGAAGATATTTCATCCCAACTAGCAATACCTAAATTGTATCCGCTACCAACATAAACTTTGCCGTTTTTTATAGCATATAGTTTCTTTGTGTCAGTATAACGTTGATAAGAAGATAGGGCTGCATCGTGAGAAGTGATAATACCATCTTGAACGAATAGGGAAGTTGCTTTGTTTTCTTCGAATATCATAACGAAGTAAGTTGTACCTGTCTGCGTGCAATATAAATAGAACTTTCCTGCATCATCAGAAAATAGAGATGCAATGTTCATATCAACTGTTCCAAGCTTTGATTGCTCAGATTTAATTCCGTTTATATCATAGCTGAAATAATATAGTTGAGTTGCTGTGCCATTCTTTGAAAGAACTAAGATGTTGCTATTGTTAATTTCAATAGATAAGCAATCTCCAACAAATGCATTAGTGTAAGGATAAATATTATTATCCTTAACAACATATAGAGTTGTTCCATATGTGTAAGCAAAAACATCTGCATAAGCATCAAATTTTGATGCGGCATTTAGACTTATTACAACAGATGTGTTTTCAGCATGTACTTGAGTTGTAGGGATGGCAAGAATAGCAGCAAGAACGATAAATGCCACTAACAAAATAACAATATATGATTTTGTGTTGAATCCCTTTAACATATTTTTATAATATAACAACACGCGCGAGTTTTTCAACCATTTTGCATTGAAGAAACTACTATATTATGCTAAAATACATGCGTATGGGAAAGTTTAAAAACAAGAAGAAAAACAATAGAAATTTTCAAGACGGTTATACTCCAAAAGGTAGACCAGAAGATTTGGCACGTCCAATTGAAGATTTGAACCTATCTCAAAAGACTTATGACGCTCTAAAAAAGGGTGGAGTTAATATTTGCAAAGATCTTTGTGTTATCCAAGCATCAAAGATGTATAGAATTCAAAATATTGGTAAGAAAAACTGTATAGAAATCGCAGCCAAATTAAAAGAATTTAATTTGCAATTTAGACCAGAGGATACAAATCAACAACCTCAACAAAACCAAAATCCTCAAAAGAATAATAATCAAAAGCCACAAGATGTAAAGGAGCAAAAGACAAAATTAAAGTTCAGCATTTTTGATGATCATGAACTTGTAAAATTCTTGGAAGGCGAAAGAGAAAGAGAAGAGTTCAAATGGGAAGAACCACCTCAAGAAAAATTGGAAATATTTAAGTTCTGTAGAAACGGAAAATGGGGATATAAAAATCAAAAGGGCGCAGTTGTAATTCAGCCGGCTTTTGATGAAGCATTCCAATTTTCTGAAGGCTACGCTTGCGTAGAAAAAGATAGTAAGCTTGGCTATATCGACATGGAAGGAAAGCAAGTTATAGATTATATCTATGATTGTGCAAACAGCTTTTCAGAAGGCCTAGCTTGTGTTACAAAAGATGATAAAACAGGATATATAGACTATAGCGGAAAATACGTGTTTGAACCAATCTTTGAAAAGGGCACTCCATTTAAAGATGGCAAAGCCATGATTAAACAAGATGGCAAGTGGGGAGTTCTATCTAAAGACGGCAGCATTTATTGGAGATAAACCTGATAAAATAGTAGTTTAAAATCCTTGCATAATAATTTTTATTATGATATATTTATCTAGCAAAAATGCAAAAACACTAATAAATTTGGAGGAAGAATATGCCAAATATTAAGTCTCAAAAGAAAAGAGTTATAACAAACGAAAAGGCTCGTGTAATCAATGTAGCAAAGAGATCTAAGGTTCGTAATGCTATTAAGAAATATGAAGCTGCTATTGAAGCAAAGGATGTTGCTACAGCAGAAAAGTTATTAACAGAAACTATTTCTATAATTGATGTCGCTAGACATGATGGTATCTACAAGGACAACACAGCTAGCAGAAAGATTTCTAGACTTACAAAGCAATTAAACGCTATTAAAGCCTAAGAATAATTAATGTTAATATTTTGCCTGTCTATGAAAATAGATGGGCAATTTTTCATTCTTGATATAATTCCGCACGTTTAATATAATTATATTAATAGCGGGGAATTATGAAGAAGGTTCTAGTTTTAATTCTAATATTATTAACTATATCAATAAGCTTATTTGCATTTTCAGGATGCACAAACACCAATATGAACATAACTATTTCAAAGGATAATATTGGAGTTTCAATTTCTCAAGATTTATATGGATTATTCATTGAAGATATATCTTATGGATGCGATGGAGGATTAGTTTCAAATCTTATCGCAAACACTTCGTTTGATTACAAAGCAAGTCCACTTACGAATTGGGAAATTAGTGGCGTTGACTATGCTATAGACAACACTTATTCTATGAATGAAAATAACCCTTGCTATTTAAAAATTACAGCAAGCGGCGAAGGAACTATTTCAAATAAGGGATATGTAGAATATTACAAATATTTAACAAGACAATATGAAAAAGGCCTTTCAGATATTCCAGATATGGGATTTAGAAAAGATGTTGAATATAAATTTGCTTGCTACATTAAAAATGTAGATTATAACGGTTCAGTATCAATATATCTAAAATCGGAAAACAATAATGTTCAAGTTCCATTAACACTTCCAAGCATTGGTAGTGATTGGGAATATGTAGAAGGGACGCTAAATTCTTTAGCAACAGAAGATGGAGGTCTTGGCATTTATTTAAATGGAGAAGGAACTATTTTATTTGATGCCTTTGAACTTATTCCAAAAGATAGCTATGGCTTTGATGATCCAAAATGGAAGTATGTTTCATTGCGTCAAGATTTATATAACGCATTAAAAGAATTGAATCCTTCATTTATTCGTTTCCCAGGTGGATGCTTGGCAGAAGGGACATCTCTTGAAGAGCTTTATGATTGGAAAGAAACAATAGGGCCATTATCTTCACGTAAACATTATTCAAATATTTGGAATGATGATGAAGGCGGATTAACATACGATAATACAAATTCTATGGGATATCATGAATATTTCCAATTGAGTGAAGATTTGAATGCAAAGGCTTTGCCAATATTAAATGCAGGCATGGTATGCCAATTCCAAATGAAAGTAAACGGAAAAGGCTACAGATATTGGGATAAGCAATATAAAGAAGGAAAATTGAGCGAAGAAGAATGGACAAATTATGTAAGTCAATTTGCTTTAACTCCAGGAACTGCTGAATTTGATGCATATGTTCAAGATATCTTGGATTTAATTGAATATGCAAATGGAGATACCTCAACAACATGGGGAGCAAAAAGAGCTCAAAATGGTCATAGCGAACCATTTAATTTGCAATACATCGGAATCGGCAATGAAAACTGGGGAGAATTGTATTGGAGAAACTTTGATGCTATTTATAAGGTTCTTAAAGAAAAGCATCCAGAAATAAAGATTATTTCTTCAGCAGGTCCATGGTTTGATGCTAAAGAAAAAGACGATGATTGGGCAATGATAGATGCAAACTATTCAGATACTTTAACTGATGAGCATTATTATATGGAACACAATCAAATGTTTAAGAATAATGATTATTATGATTCATATCCAAGAACACGCGAAGTATTTGTAGGGGAATATGCCACATGGTGTGAAATGTTCGGAAGATATATAACTAAAAATAACATTTGGGCAGCTATCGAAGAAGCTGGATATATGTGTGGCTTTGAAAGAAATGGCGATATCGTAAAGATGGCAGCTTATGCGCCAACGTTTGCAAAGATAAATGCACAAACTTGGAAAATAAATCTTATTTGGTTCGATTCTCAAAACATTGTTTTAACACCTAATTATTTTAACCAAATGTTGTTTGCTAATAATGTAGGGAATCAAGTAATAAATGTAGATGCAAATAATAGCGGATGCTATAGTGTGACAACTATAAATCAAGATGAAGAAGCAATCTATTTCAAGATAGTTAATTCAACAGATAATAAGATTCAAATCAATCTAAATGTTGATGGCTTTGGAACTGTTAATGTTGCAAACATGCAATATATGTCAAATAAGTCAAAAGCGGCATGCAACGAGCCAGGTGTTACAACTGTTATTCCTTATCAAAAGGATTGTTCTATAAATGGGTCTAATGTATCTACAGAGATAGATGGATATAGTATAAATATAGTAAGAATTGCCTATGGCAACAATGATGGAAGTAATTTATATCAATTACCAGAATTGCCAGATAATATGGAGCATAACGTAACAGAATATACAAAACTATATCTAACACAAAATGCAGTTATTGCAATAAGTGTTGTAGGCGGATTGTTCATTCTTGGAGTTATTGCTGGAGCAATTATTATTGCGCTAAGAAAGAAAGGCATAATTAAGTTTCAAAAATAATATATTGCAAATAATCAAATAATAAGTATAATAATATCAATATTATGCATAAGACTTATATTACTAAAATGCCAGATAAAGCTGGCGCATTCTTAAAAGCAAGTGAGCTTATATCTGAATGCGGAGGCAACATTGCGAGAGTCAACTACAATAAAGCAGTTGACTTACATACTTTATTTATAGAAGTTTCTGCAACTGAAGAACAACACAAACAAATAGAGCAAAAACTAAGCGAGTGCGGATATCTAAAAGAGAAAGAAGAAAATAGACAAATCTTGATGATTGTTTTAACTCTACAAGATGTGCCAGGCGCGGTTAAGCCAGTTTTAGAAGTAATCAATAAATATAACGTTAATATTTCATATATATCATCTCAAGAAAATGGTACAGGCATACAACACTTTAAGATGGGTCTTTTAATAGATAACCCAGATGAAATTGCGCATTTAATTGAAGATATATCTACGATATGTGAAATCAACATCTTGAATTATGAAGTAACAGATAGACTTTTGGATGGCACAGTATTTTATGTCACATTTGCAAATGAAATGCGTACAATACTAAATCTTAATCAAGAGCAAACAAATGAATTATTAATTCGTGCAAATAGGTTGATGCAACTTTTAGATGAGCAAAATAAACCAGTTCTACAAACCTTTGATTTTATAAGACGTTTTGCTAAGCAAGTTGTAGATAATAAAGGCAGAAACTTTAAACCAATTGTTAATAAAAAAGAAGTAGCTCAAGATTTTACTATATATAGTATTGAACCACCTTGTGGCAGCAATACATTTGTTTTGGAATCAAAAGATAACATCATGCTTGTAGATACAGGTTTTGCTTGCTATAGAGACGAGATGGTCGATCTTTTGAGCAGTATTATTCCAAATATATTCCAAAAGAGTCCTTGTGCAATAATAACACATGTGGATATGGACCATGCTGGACTTATTGATTTAGTAGATAAAACCTATATGAGTAAGAACAGCTATGAAAACTTTGAGCTTGAAGCAAAAGGCAAATTAGATTTTAGAGATCAAAATCCTTTGCATGAGCCATATTGTTCTATAAGTGCTATTATTTCTCAATATAAACATCCAACGCTTTCAAATTGCGTAATAGTTGGGGATAAAAAAGATGATGAATTATTGTCTTTCATCGGAAGCTTTAAATTCGGTAAATATAAATTTGATGTTTATGAGGGAAGAGGCGGCCATGTTAAAGGCGAATCGGTTATTGTTTGTGATGAATTAAAGATATTATTCTCTGGAGATATCTTTGTTAACGTTAAAGGTTTTTCAAAAGAACAAAAGAAGTTTAATGAATTGGCACCATTTTTAATGACAGGCGTAGATAGTAACGCTAAAGAGTGCAAAGCTTGTAGAGAATATTTGATTGATAAATATAAAGGGTATACTTTCTTCCCAGGTCATGGAGCCCCAGTAGAGAATCTATAAAAGTTCGAAGGCCGTCAAGTAACCTTGGCAGCCTCCAAACGTATTATTTTATGAGACGACAGTCTATTTATTGCATGCAGCTTTTACGAACTCTCTAAATAGAGGATGGGCCTTGTTTGGACGAGATTTGAATTCTGGGTGGAATTGAACACCAACAAAGAAATCCCTATCTTTTATTTCTACTGTTTCTACGATATCTCCCTTTGGAGATGTACCAGAAATTGTTAAGCCTCCATCAATGAAATCTTGAAGATAATCACTATTAAATTCATAACGGTGTCTATGTCTTTCTTGGATTAAAGATGTGCCATAAGCTTTTTCCATCATTGTTCCAGGTTTGATTTGACAAGGATAAGCTCCAAGCCTCATAGTTCCGCCTTTAATTAATCCTCTTTGATCTGGCATTAAATCGATGACTAGATGCTTTGAATTTTCATCGAATTCTCTAGAGTTTGCATCCTTATATCCCAATACATCTCTAGCATATTCAATAACAGCTATCTGCATGCCTAAGCATATACCAAAATATGGGATATGGTTTTCTCTTGCATATCTTGCAGCAACAATCATGCCTTCAATTCCACGGCCACCAAAGCCACCAGGAACTATAATGCCATCGCATCCTTCAAATGTTTTTGGTGCATTTTCATCTGTTAAATCATCGCTTGCAATCCATTTAATTTTCAAATACTTTCCGCATTCATAGCTTGCATGGTTTAATGCTTCAACTACAGATAAATATGAATCGTGCAATTCAACATATTTACCAACAAGCCCAATTGTTACTTCGCCAGATCTTGCTTTAATCTTTGCAACTAAATCTTGCCAAGGCTTTATATCTATTTTTGTATCTTCCAATCCTAAGTCTCTACATACAACTTTATCTAAGCCGTTTTCATATAACATAAGTGGAGCTTCATAAAGGTTTGGTACTGTTGTATTTGAGATAACACAATCTTTTTGGACATTACAAAATAGAGCAATCTTTTCTCTAATATGATCTCCTACATCTTTATCTGATCTAGTTATAATAATATCTGGAGCAATACCAACTGCTTGTAGTTCTTTAACTGAGTGCTGAGTTGGCTTTGATTTAAATTCATCTGAGCCAGAAATATATGGGACTAAGCATACATGAATGAACAAGCAATTTCTTCTTCCTACCTCTAAAGATAATTGTCTTATCGCTTCCAAAAATGGTTGAGATTCAATATCCCCAATAGTACCACCAATTTCTGTAATCATGATGTCAGCTTGAGTTGTCTCAGCATTCTTAAGAATGAAATCCTTAATCTCATTTGTTACGTGAGGGATAATTTGCACAGTTTGTCCAAGATATTCGCCGCGACGTTCTTTATTTAATACGTTCCAATATACCTTACCGGAAGTTAGGTTAGAGTATTTTGTTAAATCTTCATCAATGAATCTTTCATAGTGACCTAAATCCAAGTCTGTTTCAGCACCGTCTTCAGTAACATAAACTTCGCCGTGTTGCATAGGGTTCATTGTACCTGGATCGATATTCATATATGGATCCAATTTTTGAGATGCTACTTTATAGCCTCTGCATTTTAATAATCTTCCAAGGGATGCTGCTGTTATTCCTTTTCCTAATCCTGAAACAACACCACCTGTAACAAAAATAAATTTTCTCATATATCGCCTCCAAAAAAAAGAGGTGATTCTACCCCTACAATAAAGGGTGAACCACCATTGTCCGTTTCATCTATACGCAACGAATTATACAACTAGATTTTTGATGTGTCAATAGCAAAAATGCAAAAAAAATATTACAAAATTTGGGCCATTATTTATATATAAAATAGGCAGAAAATTTGTGAAAAATTTTTGTCAAATAGCTATTGACAATGGTATTTTCGAGTGCTAGACTATAGGCAATTTATATTTGAAAAAGCTAAGGAAGCTACGGTTTTGTTAGGCCGTAGTTTCCTCTTTTTTTGTATAAAAATATCTAAAAGGAGAAGATTAAATATGACAGAAGTTGCAAAATTATTTGGATCAAAAGTATTCAACGATTCGTTGATGAAAGAAAGATTGCCAAAAGAAACATATTTGGCAATACAAAAAACCATTCAAAATGGTGAGAATTTAAATCTTGAGGTTGCAAATGTTGTAGCTAATGCCATGAAAGATTGGGCTATTTCTTTAGGCGCTACACATTATACCCATTGGTTTCAACCTATGACGGGCGCTACGGCTGAAAAGCACGATTCTTTTATTTCTCCAACAAAAGATGGCCATATAATAATGGAGTTTTCTGGAAAAGAATTAGTAAAAGGAGAACCAGATGCTTCGTCATTCCCATCAGGTGGAATAAGAGCTACTTGCGAAGCAAGAGGCTATACTGCATGGGATCCAACATCATTTGCATTTATTAAAGATAAATGCTTGTGTATTCCAACTGCATTTTGCTCATATGGAGGAGAAGCGCTAGATAAAAAGACTCCACTTTTAAAATCAATGGAGGCAATTAACAAGCAAGCTTTAAGAATATTAAAACTATTTAAATCAGATGCAAAATCTGTAACAACAACAGTTGGCTCAGAACAAGAATATTTCTTGGTAGATAAATCATTGTTTGATAAAAGAATAGATTTAATATTCACAGGTAGAACTCTATTTGGAGCTATGCCACCAAAAGGACAAGAACTTGATGACCATTATTTTGGGGCAATAAAGCCAAGAGTCCAAGCTTTTATGGATGAGTTAAACGATGAGCTATGGCAACTTGGAGTGCTAGCAAAAACAGAGCACAACGAAGTAGCTCCAGCACAACATGAGCTTGCTCCAATATTTACTACAACAAATATTGCAACAGATCACAACCAATTAACGATGGAAATGATGAAAAAGATTGCGCTAAAGCATGATATGGTTTGCTTGTTACATGAAAAGCCATTTAAGGGAGTAAACGGTTCAGGAAAACATAACAACTGGTCAATATCTACAGACACAGGAGTTAACCTTCTAGAGCCAGGTGAAACGCCAAGAGAAAATGCACAATTCTTACTATTCTTAGTAGCTGTTATAAAGGCAGTTGATGAATATCAAGACTTGCTAAGAATATCTGTAGCTTCAGCAGGCAACGATCATCGATTAGGAGCAAACGAAGCTCCACCAGCAATTGTATCTATGTTTATAGGTGAAGACTTACAAGAAGTCTTAGACTCAATTGAAACAGGAACGAAATATGAAGGCAAAAAGAAAGTGCAAATGAAGATAGGCGCAGATGTTTTGCCAAGAATTCCAAAAGATACAACAGATAGAAACAGAACATCTCCATTTGCGTTTACAGGCAACAAATTCGAATTCAGAATGTTAGGTTCATCAGAATCTATTGCATGTGCAAACATGATGTTAAACACAGCTGTTGCAGAAGAGTTAAAGGGCTTTGCTGAAGAGCTTGAAAGTGCAAAAGATTTTGATAAAGAATTGAACAGAATAATTGTAAGTACAATTAAAGAGCATAAACGTATTATCTTTAACGGAAACGGCTACGATGCATCTTGGGTGAAAGAAGCTCAAAAGAGAGGCCTTTTAAACTTAAGATCTACAGTTGATTGTTTGCCATATTACATCAAAGAAAAGAACCTTGAATTATTTGAAAGCCATAATGTTTTGACAAGAAAAGAAGTATTTGCAAGATATGAGATTATTCTTGAGCATTATTCTAAGACAATAAATATTGAGGCTTCTACAATGATCAATATGTTAAACAAAGATATTATGCCAGCTTTGTGTAAATATAGCGGAATGCTAGCGCAGACAGTTGTAGCAAAAAAGAGTGCATATAAGGACGCTAATTGTATATATGAAACTAAGATTATGCAACAAATAGATGCAGCGCTAAAAACTTTATCTAGTAAGGTTGCACACTTAGAAGGACTAACTCATAGCGCACAAAAGATAGAAGGAGCAAGAGAACAAGCTCAATTCTATAAAGATAGTGTGATAAAAGAAATGGAAGATATAAGACTAATTGTTGATGAACTAGAGCAAATAGTAGATAGAGAATATTGGCCATATCCAACATACGAAGACTTAATGTTTTCGATTTAGGAGGGCAAAATGTGTTCAATTTTTTCAGTAGAAGGATTTGACGTTGATGAATCCGTCCTAAGAGACGGCTTTGATAAAACCATCTCTAGAGGCCCTGACATGTCAAGATTCATCAAAGTTAAAGATGGTTACATTGGTTTCCATAGATTGGCTATTATGGGCTTACATGAAGAAGGAATGCAGCCGTTTTGTTTTAAAGACAAGTATTTGATATGTAACGGCGAAATATATGGTTTTAGACCAATAAAAGAAGAACTAAAGAAAGAATATACTTTTGATAGCGATTCTGATTGCGAAATACTATTACCACTTTATGAAAAATATGGCGTAGAAATGTTTAAAAAACTAGATGCCGAATTCGCCTTAATTATATATGACGAGGGCAAGGGCGAATTCGTTGCAGCTAGAGATCCAATAGGAATTAGACCATTATATTATGGTTATACAAAAGAAGGGAAGATCGCTTTTGCAAGCGAGCCTAAAAACCTTGTATCGTTTGTTGATGGAGTGCTTCCATTCCCACCAGGCCATTACTATAAAGAGGGTAAGTTTATTTGCTATAGAGATATAACGAAAGTTGATGAAGTGTCTAAAGATGATTTAGAAACTGCTTGCACAAAAATAAAAGATAAACTAATTAAAGGTATAGAAAAGAGATTGGATGCAGATGCGCCATTAGGCTTTTTATTATCTGGCGGGTTAGATAGTTCTTTAGTTTGCGCAGTGTCTAGCAAAATACTTGGGAAGAAGATTAAGACGTTTGCAGTTGGTATGAAAACAGACGCAATTGATCTAAAATACGCAAAACAGGTCGCAAATTATATAGGATCAGAGCATACCGAAATCATTATAACTAAAGACGATGTTTTGCAATCTTTAGAAGAAGTGATAAAGATTTTAGGCACATACGATATAACAACAATTCGTGCAAGTATGGGTATGTATTTAATATGTAAGGCAATTCATGAAACAACAGATATAAGAGTATTGTTAACAGGTGAAATATCTGATGAATTATTTGGATATAAGTACACGGACTTCGCACCAAGCGCTGAAGAATTTCAAAAAGAAAGTGTAAAGAGAGTAAGAGAACTCCATATGTACGATGTTTTAAGAGCAGATAGATGCATATCTGTAAACTCACTTGAAGCTAGAGTGCCATTTGGAGATTTAGATTTCGTAACTTATGTTATGAGCATTGATCCAAAGATGAAGATGAACACTTATAACATGGGTAAATATCTTCTTCGTCATGCGTTTGAAGATACGAAGTGTTTGCCAGATAACATTTTGTTTAGAGATAAGGCTGCTTTTTCGGATGCAGTAGGCCATTCACTTGTAAACGATTTAAAAGAATATGCAGAAAGCTATTATTCAGATGAAGAATACGAGGAAAAGATAAAACAGTACGATTATGTGAAGCCCTTTACAAAAGAATCTCTTTTATATAGAGAAATATTCGAAAAGTATTATCCTGGCCAAGCTCATATGGTAGTAGATTTCTGGATGCCAAACAAGTCATGGGAAGGATGTAATGTAAACGACCCATCAGCAAGAGTATTATCTAACTATGGTGCATCTGGCGTTTAGAGTGCAAATGTGCGGGATGCGCACATATGCTATTAATGAACGTTCGAGGAATCCTCGGCAGTTGATTTAAATCCCACCTTTTAGGTGGGGTTTTTGTTTTGAATGGCAAAAATGTCATGGTATTTATTATCTAAAAATACTACAGTGACCTTTTTGACTTCGCGAGTATGTGCGCATATTGACTTAACAAATATCAGTGTTAAAATGCGGATACAAACATAAAAAAGGGGCAATAAAGTCCAAAAATAGGAGATTGTACAATGAAGTATTATGTAGTAGCAGATGTGCATGGTTATTACACTAAATTAAAAAACACTCTTAGAAAGAAAGGGTATTTTGATGATAAAGAACCTCATAAGCTAATTATTTGTGGCGACCTCTTTGATAGAGGACGAGAAACTTTAGAAATGCAAGACTTCGTTGAAAAGTTGTTAGATAAAGATGAGATGATACTAATTAAGGGTAATCACGAAGATTTATTGGAAGACTTAGCAAAAGATTTAAGCGAAGGTAAGGTTTATATGCTGGGTGGGCATAATCGATCAAATGGGACAACGTGGACCTTTGTGGATTTAGTAGGATTAGATTTAATCGACATAAGAGTTCAAACTAGTGAGGCCGTAAAGCGATTTTATGATTCAGTTTATTACAAAGAAATATTACCTCGCATGCTTAATTATTATGAGACAAAGAATTATGTTTTTGTTCATGGCTGGATTCCTTGTATGGGATTAATTGAAAACAAAGATAGTTATAGATATTTATTTCAAGATGATTGGCGCGAGGCAGATGTAGATCGTTGGAAAGAAGCAAGATGGATTAATGGAATGCAAGCTGCCAGTCTAGGTGTTATAGAGCCAAATAAAACAATAGTTTGTGGGCATTGGCATACATCGTATGGGCATTCTGTTTTAGAGGGGAAACGCAGTGAATTTGGAAAAGGTGCGGATTTTTCTCCATATTATGCAAATGGAATTATTGCTTTGGATGCGTGTACAGCATATTCAGGAAAGATAAATTGCATAGTCATAGAAGATGAAGAAATAAATAAGAATTAGTTATAGGAGGAAATTAAAATGAAACGTGTTCCATTTTGGAACAGGTTCAAAATGAGGGTATCAAAACAAATAAATAGTTTGTTGAGGATGAATTGATTATTTGATAAAATAATAAAAGGACGAAGGTAATAGATAATGGAAGTATATCATGGTACTAATCAAATAATAAAAGAGCCAAAAATTATTGTGGACAAATACACAAAAGATTTTGGCGTAGGATTTTATTGTACTAAATTAAAAACTCAAGCGGAAAAGTGGGCAAGAAAATTTGCGACTCCTATAGTTAACATATATGAGTATTCTGAACTTGGAAATCTAGAAGTAAAAGTATTTGATAAAATGACAGACGAGTGGCTTGATTTTATCGTTAGTTGTCGCGCAGGCATTCCACACTCTTATGATATTGTGATTGGGCCAATGGCAGATGATCAAGTTTATAACTATGTTGCTGATTATATGGCTGGTATAATAACAAGAGAAGCCTTTTGGGCATTAGCAAAGTTTAAATATCCAACGCATCAAATTACTTTTTGTACAGAAAAAGCATTAAGCTCTTTGCAATATGTTAACAATTATGAGGTTAAGTAAGGATGAAAAATAGGGAAACAAAGTCTCAAAACGATATGTTTTTTACGTGCAGTTTAATTGAAAAAATTGCGAGAGATACTAATAATACTAACTCTTCAGTTGCAAATGCATTAGGAGAGGATGGCATCAAGTATATTATTAAAAATGCTCAAGTACTACATTGTGAAAACATTGATAAGGTATCTGATGAAATGGTCTCTAAGTATGGAATAAACACAGGAGATTATGATGTCGGGATATATAGTGAGATTCCCACATATTTTGATATGGGCAAGATTTATTCAAGATTAATCCTACACAAAATTAGAAAGGATCATGAAAGGAAAACAAAATCCGTATTAAAAGTTTATAATTCTCCAATAGCTGAACTAATAAATAACTATGATGTTAATATGATGGTGTCGAATGTTCCATATTTATATGCGTCATATAAAGCTAAAAGAGCACTAGAGTATTAATAACATATAATAAAGCATAAAAAAATGTAACTCCTCCTTCTTAATTGTACTAATTTTTGTTGGTACAAAAAAGAGGGGAAGTTACAAGTTTTTTGGTGCCGGGAGTGGGACTTGAACCCACATGATGTTGCCATCATCGGATTTTGAGTCCGACGCGTCTGCCAATTCCACCATCTCGGCAAGTGTCTATATATTAGCACATTGATTTTAACTTTTGCAATACAATTTAACAAATCCCTTCTAGATAATACGCGCTAAATAATATATAATATAAATATATATGGTAGGAGGGCGTCTAAATATATGAGTATTTGGCATGACATTGACACAAGCAGAATTACACCGGATGATTTCATAGCATGCATTGAAATTTCAAAGGGAAGTAAGAATAAGTATGAAGTAGATAAAGCAACAGGAATGTTGATTTTGGATAGAATACTTTATACAGCAACTCACTATCCAGCAAACTACGGATTTATTCCAAGAACATATGCAGATGATGGTGACCCACTAGATGTTTTAGTCATTTGTAGTGAACCATTAGTTCCAATGTCTCTTGTTAGATGTTATCCAATTGGTCAAATTTTGATGGTTGATGAAGGAAAGGAAGATATTAAGATTATCGCAATTCCATTTAAAGATCCAATGTGGAATTCTTTCAAAAAGATTGAGGATTTGCCAAAGCATATTATTGATGAAATGAGGCACTTCTTTGGAGTATATAAGCAACTTGAAGGTAAGAAAATGGACGTACTTGAAATGAGTGGCGTAGAAGTTGCTAAAAAGACTATTGAGGCAAATATTAAGGAATATAATAAAAAATTTGTAGAGCAAGTATGAGAGCTTTAGACTTAGCAAAAGAGCTAAAAAAAGGCTGTGCGCCAGGATATATTATTACAGGCGATGATGAGTACTTAAAGAGATTCGTAAAAGAATCTCTTTTAGCAACTATCCCTAAAGAAGAAAGGATGTTTTCTTACATCCCTATGGATTTGAATGGCCAAAATAAAGCAGCAGTATCAAGCATATTATCTGCAGCAGAAACTTATACTATGATGCTTGGAGGCGGGGCTTCAAAGAAAATGATTTCAGTTGCTCCATTTGATCAAGATTTATCTAAAACCGATAGAGATTTATTAAAAGATTATTTTGCAAACCCAGCACCAGATTCTTTTATATTGTTTGAAGGAGCAGATAAAGCTCAAGACTTTTTGGTGGATATTGTAGAAGTTATTGACTGTTCAAAATGTAGTGATACAGAGCTATATATCTTTATAGATAAAAAAAGAGCAGCGCTAGGCTATAAAATGGATGCTCAAGTTATTAAAGAGCTTATTTCTCTATGTGGCAACGACTTTGGTAATATTCTTACAGAGTTTGAAAAACTTAGCATGTATGCATATGATACAAAGGAAATAACTAAAGACATGTTAAGTCTTTTGGTACCACCAAATCTAGATGTTCAAGTCTTTGAATTAACAAATGCTTTATCTAAAGGCGAGACAAATAAAGCACTTGAAATCTTGGATAAATTAAAAATAGCAGATGTGGAGCCAAGAACAATATTTAGCGCATTGTGCTCTACATATAGAAGACTATTCCAAATAGCAAGAGCAAAATCTTCAGATGAAGTAATATTAAATGCATTAAAGATATCTAATGGTGCTTTATTTATGAATAGAAAAGTAATTACGCAAAATAGAGCATCAAATTTACAATACATTCCTCAATTAAAAGATGCTATTAAGTTTTTATCTACTTTAGAAGGAGAGATGAAAAGCTTTGTAATTGAAGAAGATAAAGCGCTAGAATTAGCAATAAGCTATTTGATTAAAATGCAAGGGAACAAGAATGGACGCAAATAACCTTAACTACAAACAAATAATTCTACGTGTAGCATTGTTTTTGGTAATGCTAGGCTGTGGTTTTGTGTCTATATTCCAATCGTTTAATTTATTAGTAACATATGATTACGGCATAGATATGGCAGGCATGTATCAAACCATAAAATGGTTTATGCCACCAATTATTGCAATTATTTACTATTTTCTATATAGGATATATATTGGATTGTTGAGAACAGCATTGAATTCTAGAATGTCAATGTTTGGACGTATGATAAACACGGACAATTTAAGAGCTATGATTGATCCATTAATGATTTGCTTAGCACTATATGTAGCAATTATTGAAGTTGTGTTTATGCTATTCCCATTGTATAAAAATCTATTATTTGTTTTATGTAAAGAATTAGGGGCTGCAGGATTTTCTTTCTTAGTATACAAGCGACTAAATAAGAATTTGGAAGATATATATAAACCTGTGGTATTCTGGGGACTACAATTAGCGTTAGTAATATTGGTGATTTTGGTATGAGAAAGATAAAATTATTGTTGCCAATATTATGTTTATTAATACTAACGCTTGTATTAGTATTCAGCGGATGTTCTAATAAGACATACGATATAAAGAAGGCAGAAGAGCTTAGCCTTGGAGAAGCTGCGCTTCAAAAGCTTGAATATATTTCAACAAATTATAAAGATAGACAAATTGGCTCAGATGGGTCAGATGCATTTATCGAATATTTAAAAGCAGAGCTTGCATCTTATGGATATGACGTAACAGAGCAAGTATTAACATCTTCAAAAGCAAAGACAACAAAAAATATTATTGCAAAAGGCGAACAACAAGAAGGAAGAGGAAAGATCTTGCTTGGAGCTTCTTGGGATAATCTATACAAAGAATATGAGACAAACCCAGATGGCGCATATCAAACAGGCGCATCAATTGCTGCGCTTTTAGAAACTGCAAAATATTTAAAAACAAAGACTTTGTCATATAATCTTGAAATAGCATTTTTTGCTGGAGCAGAAGATAGCTTTAGTGGTGCACAAGCTTATATGGATAAGTTGACAGCAAGCGATAAGCAAAATTTAAAATTATACATCAATTATGGCTATGTAGTTGGCGGGGATAATGTATATCTATATTCAAGAGACAAACAAGTTAATTATGATTCATTTATTAGGCAAGTTATTAGCACAAATAACATAACAGGAATTGAAAAGAATCCATTGTTCAAAAATACTATTGATGCACAAATTGTTGCAAATCAAATGTATCAATATTCTCATATAGGAATGTTATCTAATAACATTATCTTTATGAACGAAAAGATTCCATCAATTAATTTTATGTCGTTTAACTGGTCAGATTATACTTATCCAATTTACACAGAAAAGAAAGGACTTGAGAATGTTTCAGAAACATCAAAAGATTCATATGAAACACTTATATCTAGAACATCAAAAGAAACTTTGGTTTCTCAATTCAATAGCGTAATAAATACAACTATTTATTCAATTGATGCAAACCAAGCAGGATTGATGGAAGTTTTAAATGATGCAGATGAAGTACCAGAATTTTTACAAGCAAATTATACATACTATATTTTCAATATTGTTATAAAAATTTTGGCTGTTGCAATCGTTTTAGTACTTGGAGCATATGCAAAGAGTATCATTTCTAAAAACAGAGAAAAATATGCAAAATTACGTCAAGATGCAAATTCTATAAATATCGATTTGTCAAAATTGAAAAACGGCGAAATAACAGAAAAAGATTTAGAAGAAATCTTCAAGGCAGAAGAGGCTAAGCTAAAAGGCGAGGCGGAGCCAAAAGAAGATGACAAGAAAAATAATGACGACAACATTAGCGAGGATGATGTATTTCAATAATACTTTGTGATATAATATCTTTGTTTATAAAGGAGCAAGCTTATGTATTTATTAGCAAGTGCGGTAACGGATTTCTTTAGTGAAATGAACTGGTTATGGATTGTAGATTTGGTAGCATTTCTAGCCGTAGCAGTTTTAATATTTATATTTTTCAATCGTCACCACAGTATTAAGTTAGCGGTATTTATTTCGCTATATATGCTTGTATATATTGCAGTTTATGTTCTATCTAAGATTTTGGAAGGAACTGGTTTATATATCACACTTCAAATCATGAAGTACGCAAGTATCTTTATCATGATTGCAATTGTTGTTGTATATCAAAACGACTTCAAGGTTATGTTTGCAAAGCTAGCTAGAGGGTCAGATAAGGTTTATGATATCAATGCAACAGATGAAGCTTTAGTTAATGCAGCTCACGAAATGGTTACAGCTTGTCAAAACATGGCAAAGAATGATATCGGTGCTTTAATTATTATCGTTAGAACAACTGTTCCAGATAGAATTTTAGATACAGGTACAGAATTAAACGCTATTGTATCAAGCGGACTTTTAGAAAGTATATTCTCAACAAAGGGACCTCTTCACGATGGTGCCGTAGTTGTTAAGGGAAATAAGATATTATCAGCAGGATGCTTTTTACCACTATCTAAGGAAGTAGATATTGCAAAAGATTTAGGAACTAGACACCGTGCTGCAATCGGTATTACAGAAGAAAGTGACGCCGTTGCTATTGTAGTTTCAGAAGAAACAGGTGTTATCTCTATTGCTCAAGCGGGGAAAATTGTTAGATACATGACTCCAGAACGTTTGCTTGATGAAATCAAGTTAGCGTATAATGTGTCTGCAAAACCAAAGACTAACGAGAAAAAGAGAGAAAGAAAGTTCATATGAGCTATTTTAAAATACCCGAAATTTTATTACCAAAGAAAGAATACGATTATTCTAAATGGGCAACTATTGCCTGTGATCAATTTACATCACAACCAGATTACTGGGAATCTTTAAAGTATTTTGTTGGCGATGCCAAGAGTACTTTAAATTTGGTTCTTCCTGAAGTTTATCTTGAAACAGTTGATAAAGAAGCTGAAGTTAAGAAAATTAACGAAACAATGGCCCAATATTTGAAGGATGATATGTTTGATACATATAATAACTTTATCTATGTTGAAAGAGAATTAGAAAAAGGCGTTATAAGACATGGTCTTATGATAGCTGTTGATTTGGAAGCATACGACTATACTCCAGATGCTAAGCTTCCAATTAGAGCAACAGAAAGAACGGTTAAAGAAAGACTACCAATTAGAATTGAAATAAGAAAAGATGCTCCAATCGAAGTTCCTCACATTTGTATTTTTATGGATGATAGAGAAGACAAGATTATGAGATCTTTAAAGAGAAAGAGAAACTCTATGCAAAAGTTATATGATTTCGATCTAAGTATGGGTGGTGGTCACGTAACAGGATATTTAGTTGAAGATTCTAAAAATATTGAAAAGCAATTGAATTCTCTTTTAGATGAAGAATTGCTATTAGAAAAATATAAGACAAAAGAAGAGCTATTATTTGTTGTAGGTGATGGAAACCATTCACTAGCTACAGCAAAAGAATGCTGGAATCTAGTTAAGCAAAATCTAACAGAAGAAGAACAAAAAACTCATCCAGCAAGATATGCGCTTTGTGAACTTCAAAACATCCATGATGACGCAATTGTATTTGAACCAATTCATAGATTCATCGGTGGTGCTAACGAAGATTTCATTGAATACATGCAAGCAAGCCTAGATGGTGAAGGCGCTTTAAAAATTGTATTTAGAGGAACAGAAAGAACATTACTTGTTGATTCTGATCCAACAGTTGCTATTGCAGACATTCAAAATGCTATAGATAAATATTTAGCAAAGCATCCAGAAGTATATATTGATTACATCCATGGCGATGATTACCTTCTTGATGTTGCTAGAGAAAAATCTGGTATTGCTTTATTTATGCCAAAGATTGAGAAGAA
>JAEEGL013445233.1_pt1 | contig 21292 bp, 16 predicted proteins | sample 9134231 | NCBI WGS metagenome assembly JAEEGL01 (sample SAMN16246548, study PRJNA631951) | gut metagenome | biome: gut microbiome; feature: rumen; material: fiber-attached | host: Bos | place: Iran: Karaj | collected 2018-10
GTAATCGCTCGCGTGGAGGGCATAGAAGTGGAAGATGGCGACCAGCTGGTGGCATTCTGCGGTGCTGAAACACGCGGTGTTGCTGTACCCGACGAAGGGGGACTCTACTTCCTGAGCGTGGCAAGCGGCAAAGAGGACGTGGGGTTTGCCATCGTGCGAGAGGGAGAAATCATAGCCACAACGCCGCATCAGATGCCATACGTTGATAACGACGTGCAAGGAACTCTTGACAATCCTACCGTCATCAGCTTTGTATCAGTAGATACATTGGGCGAAGGTTGGTATGACTTGCAAGGACGCCCCGTCAGTCGAACTTTGTCCAACCGCCAGATGCCTCCAGGTGTTTACATCCATAACGGACAACGAGTACTTATCAAATAATCTCTAAAAGCAATGGTTAGAAGTATCATAAAGACAATAACAGGTATGACCTTCGTGGCTGCGCTGCTGTTCGTCGTTTCGTGTAGTGACGACGACAAGAACGATTTTAGCCAATACTTAAAAAAAGGAAAGGATGAGCGTCCTTCGTGGAAAATCCCCGACGACATGTATAAAAACTTTGAGTTTACCATGTCTGTGCAGGTGATACCTCAAGACGAACTGTTGCCTTATTTCAGTGACGACGACCTTATGTGTGCCACAATAGGCGGTGAGGTGCGTGCAATATCCAACTTACAGCGCACGGGTGGCGAGCCTTACTTTCCGCTACTAATAGCAGGGGACAGTGGTAGCGCTCACGTCAGCATCAGTTACTATTGCAGCCGACTAAAACGGATTTACTCCATTGAGGATTGGATGCCCTTTACGCCTGGCATGTCGCCTATGCAGGACGGCAAGCCGTATGTTCTCAACTTTATCCCTGTAGAAAAATGAAGAAAATCCTCTTCCTCGTAGCCTTATGCTCCCTATCGCTGGCGAAGGCTCAGAATCTGATAATTAGCAATGAGACGGAATTGCGGAACTTTGCTGCTAGCGTGAACGAAGGAAACAGCTATGAGGGCTATACCGTATGGCTAACTGCCGACATTGTCCTGCCCACAACTAATCCCGGCGAGGGAAACTGGACACCAATCGGAACGACCACAAACCCCTTCAACGGAACCTTCGACGGCATGGGGCACTGGATAAGCAATTTGATCGTGTACGTCGCAGGTAGCGAAACGGGTGACGTAGCAGGTCTGTTCGGATGCATTGGCAGCTCCGCAACTATTATGCGTGTGGGAGTAGCTAGCGGAGACATATATCTTACCGAAAAATCAGATGCAGACGTAAACTGTTATGTTGGCGGAATTGTGGGACTGAACCATGGCCGTATTGAACAATGTGCAAACAAAGCCATGGTCACAGGCAACTGGACCATGGCCAACATAGGTGGCATCGCGGGAGCCAATGGAAACATTGGCGGCGGCTCGACACCTGCTATAATAGAAAACTGCTATAATCAGGGAATCGTTCAAACAACGACAATCACTCAAGGAGAAACCAACTACATAGGCGGTATCGTGGGCAACACAGATGGAACTATACAGTACGTCTATTCTAGCGTTATCATTGGTGAAGCTGCTCACTATGGTAGTATCTACGGAGACAAAGAACTTAATGCCACAGTAAAAAATGCATATTCTAAAGAAACTACTCTTGAGGGCTTTGCACTTGATGGATATTTGAACACGAGCGCTGGGGAATACAGCATTTGGACCTTCAATGATGGGGAATTACCCGAGTTGACTTTCTTCGGCAGTCCGATAACGATGATTGAACTCAGCGATAATGCTAATAACGCAACGACTTTGTCCGACAAGAATGGACATACTGCCTATGTCGCACTCAGCGGCCGCACACTATGGAAGGACGGCGCATGGAACACGCTATGCCTACCCTTTTCACTGAATGAAGAGCAGTTTGCCTCAAGTCCGCTCGCTGGTGCCACAATGATGGAATTTGATGTAACGGGGCATTACTCAAAAGTTGAGAACCACTGGATATCTACAGAGGACAGTAGCACTCCAATGTCTGGCATTGATGCAGAAACAAACACCATTTATCTCTTCTTTAAGAATGCCACGAGCATTACGGCTGGCAAACCCTATATTATCAAGTGGGACAGCGGCTCGAACATTGTGAATCCAGTATTTTCCAACGTGACCATCAGCAACACTACAAATAATGTGAGCAGCGCAGACGGAAAGGTTACCTTCACAGGCTCGTTCTCGCCTGAAAGCATCCTCTCAGAAGACAAGAGCAAGCTTTTCCTCGGCAGTAGCAACAATCTCTACTACCCCAATGATGCGATGACCATAAATGCCTGCCGCGCATACTTCCAATTAAACGGAATCACAGTTGGAGAACCAGACGACCCGCAATCGGGAATACGCGCCTTCGTCCTAAACTTCGGGGATGACACTACGGGCATCCAGACTATTGATAATGGACAACGGAAAAAGGACAGTTCTTCGCAGACCTACGACCTACAAGGCCGCCGCGTAAATGTCCAAACCTCAAAGTTCAATGGCCGAATTCCTTCAGGCATCTATATCCACAACGGACGAAAATTGATGATTAAGTAATACCGAAGCGCACTTACATCATAAAAAACTACCACATCCACCGCACTCTTTGGTTATCAAAGGAATAGTGTGGTAGATGTGGTAGTATTATTGTATTTTCCCTTAATCTCGGTTCGAAAGGAAAATCATTACATAATATACAAGCGTGGCGAGGGAGCCCAGTGCTGCCGACACGTATGTATATGCGGCACTACGCAGGGCGCTCACAGCCATCGGGTGATCCTGCATCGATGTGATGCCGGCCTCCTGGAGCCAGCGCGTGGCACGGCGCGAAGCGTCGATTTCCACAGGAAGTGTGACGAAGCTGAAGATTGTCGTTACGGCGAAAAGCGCGATGCCCACAAGCAGTAGGGTAGGGAATACGTTGATGAGCAGCATACCTGCCAGAAGTATCCACTGCACCCACTTCGATGCGAAGCTCACGGCGGGCACAAGTGCGCTGCGCAACTGCAGCGGTGCGTAGGCGTGGGCATGCTGAACGGCGTGTCCACATTCGTGTGCAGCAACGGCAGCGGCGGCGATGGAGTTGCTGGCGAATACTCCCTCGCTCAGGTTCACCGTCTTGTTGGTGGGATTGTAGTGGTCGGTGAGCTGTCCCGAGGTAGATATGACCTTGACGTCGTATAGTCCGTTGTCGCGAAGCATTTTCTCCGCAACCTCGGCACCGGTCATGTTGCTTGCGATGCGCACCTTTGAGTATTTCTCAAACTTTCTCGTCAGGTTCATCTGAACGAGCCAGCTTCCTATGGCTATAAGCCCGAATAAAATCCATGCAATCATAATAGTTTCTTTATTTTATGGTTATTCTGACAGTTCGGGGCACTCATGCCTCCGAGCATCCGTACTTGAAGCAAACATCGTGCCAAGCCTACAGCAGAGGAATGACGAGCAAGAGCGTCAACTGCGCTACGAGGATGCGCATGAACATTGCAAGCGGATAGACTGTCGTGTAGCCGATGGCGGGAGCGTCGTTGCCTGCAGTCTGTGTGGAGAATGCCAAGGCGGGCGGGTCGGTGTAGGTACCCGCAATGAGTCCCATGAGCGTAAAGTAGTTTAGTTTTAGCTTCCAGCGGCCTATGATTCCACCAATAATGATAGGCACAACCGTGATGACGAAGCCCATCCACACGTAGTGGTAGCCGCCGTTCACGACGGTGTCCCAGAATGTCGCACCAGCCTGAATGCCCACACCCGCAAGGAAGAGCGCAAGACCGATCTCGCGTACCATCAGGTTGGCACTCGTCGTCGTGTAGGATGTGATGCCGACCTTGTAGCCGAAAGCACCGATAAGGATTGCCACCACCAGCGGGCCGCCTGCGAGGCCGAGCTTCACGGGAACTTCCACACCAGGGATGGGGATGGGAATCTGACCTACGAGCACACCGATGAGGATTCCGAGGAATACCATGCCGACATTGGGATGCTCGAGGTGCTTTACCTGGTCGCCGACGAGCTTTCTCACACGGTTTACGTTCTCCTCGGTGCCCGTCATGAGCAGTCGGTCACCCATCTGGAGGCGGAAGCCTCGACTGGCAAACATCGTCACGCCATTTCGAGTCACACGAGTCACGTTGACGTTGAAGAGCGTAGAGAAATGAAGGTCGTTGAAGGTCTTGCCGTTCACCTCGGGATTTGTGACGACAAGGCGGCGGCTCACGTACTTCTCCTCCTTGTTGATTTCCTCACGCCAGCTTTCGTTGATGCGCTCGCCGATTAGGGAGATGACGGGTTCCATGTCCGATTCGGCGCATACGAGTAGCAGTTTCATGCCATCCTCGAGCACAGTGTCGCCATTCGGGATGAACATCTCCTCATTCACCTTGCAGCGCGAGCATACGAAGTCACGCTTCAGGAATGTGTTGAGTTCCTTCAGGGTTCTCCCCACGATACCCTTGTTCGTCACGCGCATATATATATGATGTGGTATCGCTGCGGGGTCTGCATCCTGCTCTTTCTCTATCTGCTCGGTCTCGCGCTGAAGGCTAATCTTGCAGAGGTAGCGCAGGAGGATTGTAGCACCTATGATGCCCACTACGCCGAGCGGGTATGCGCAGGCATAGCCGTTGCCCAAGGCGGGAAGCGCTTCGAGACCTTCAAAGTGTTCGCCCAAGCTTGGCAGCACACTGTTGGCTGCGCCAAGACCAGGAGTGTTGGTGACGGCACCATACATGACGCCAACCATCATCGCAAGGTTGTAGCTGTTCTCAGCATGGGTGAGGCTGGAGTTGTAGTACCACAGGAAGAAAAGTCCAAGCATGACGGCCACGTTGAGAAGCACCATGCACACGGAAAGGACATTCATACCCACGCCGCCCTTCTTGAACGTGGCAAAGAAGCCTGGTCCCACCTGCAGACCGATGCAATAGACGAAGAGTATAAGGCCAAGTTCCTTGACAAAGTTGATAATCTTGTTCTGCGTAAGCATCGAGGCCATGAACTCAGGGTCTTGGGAATGCGGGATGACGACGAGCGTGTTGTAAAGGTGCCCTACGAGGATGCCTACAAAGAGCACGAACGTCACGCCGAGGGCGATGCCGCCCATTTTTATCCTTCCCAACTTGACGCCAGCCCAGATGACGAGGGCAAAGGCCATGGCGAGGTACGCCGGCCCTGCGGGATTGTTGATGATGGTAACAAGCCATTCCATATCGTGTAGTGTTTTTAATTATATACAAGTGGTTTCGCCTGACTATAATGTTTTCGCAATTTCGCGGCCGTACTTGCGGCACGTTTCGAGCGCTTCCGCATCGGGCACCCACAGCGTGCGATGGCCTTCGGGAACTACGATTTCAAGTCCTGAGGCTTGCAAGTGGTCAGTTATCAGCTTTACGCCCTCGCCGCTCCAGCCATAGGAGCCAAAGGCGGCGGCTTTCTTGCCCTTGAACTTCAAGCCGTGTATCATCTCCAGCAAGCCGCTGATGGCGTAGGAGATGCCGTTGTTGATGGTGGGAGAGCCCACGAGGATGAGCTTCGAGCGGAACATCTCGGTGAGGATGTCGTTCTTGTCGTCGCGGGCAGCATTCATGAGTTTCACGTTCAGCGTAGGCAACTCGTCGCGCAGGCCCTCGGCGATGGCTTCTGCCATGAGTCGCGTGGACTGCCACATGGTGTCGTAGGCGATTGTCGCCTGGTTCTCCTGATATGCCGCCGACCATTGCTGGTATTTCTGGATTATCAGCTCGGGACGCTGTTTCCAGATGACGCCGTGGCTGGGACAAATCATCTTTAGGGGCAGTTTCATATCGAGAATCTGCTGAACTTTCTTCGCCACCATTGCACTAAAGGGGCAGAGGATGTTGGTATAGTACTTCTCGGCCTCGTAGAGCATGGCTTCTGCGTCGGCAACGTCCTCGTCGAAGAGGCTTTCGGAGGCGAAGTGCTGGCCGAATCCGTCGTTGGAGAACAGTATCTCCTCGCCCGAAAGATAAGAGAACATCGTGTCGGGCCAGTGGAGCATCGGCGCCTCGATGAACGTGAGTTCCGTCTCGCCCAGCGAGAGCTTGTCGCCAGTCTTGACGTTCACGAAGTTCCAGTCCTCGTGATAATGTCCGCGTAGGATGGCTTCGCCCTTCTTCGTGCAGTAGATGGGCGTTCCGGGTATCTCGCGCAGCAGTTCGCGAAGGGCTCCGCTGTGGTCCACCTCGTTGTGCTGCATCACGATGTAGTCAATCTCTGTCAAATCTATTGTTTCCTTCAACCTGCTGACGAACTCGCGGTCGTAGGGATGCCACACTGTGTCGATAAGTGCCGTCTTCGTGTCGCGCACCAAGTAGGCGTTGTAGCTGGAGCCGCGTCGCGTGGACAGTTCATCACCATGAAAACTCTTCAATTCCCAGTCCGTCTTACCGACCCAAAGGACCTTATCTGTGATTTTCTTTGACATAAAATGCGTTTTAGTGTATTTTTCGGGCACAAAAGTAGTGATAATTTAAATTTTTGCCCTATCTTCGCCCTCGAAATAGTATCATCTCCTTAAATATAACCTTAAAAACAAACGAAAATGGACAATCAGATTCCTGGAACTCCCGTTCCTCCCCAGACTCCAGCCCAGCCGGCTCCCGTTGCTCCGCAACCCGCACCTGCTCCTCAGCCTGCACCCGCAGCTCCTCAGGCATCAGGCTATGATCCTCAGGACGTACAGCAAAACAAGCTGATGGCGATACTCGCTTACTTCGGCATCCTCGTGATTGTGCCTATCCTGGCAGCCAAGGACTCGAAGTTTGCTAAGTTCCACGCAAACCAGGGCCTCGTACTCTGCATTTGCAGCATCGTTCTCTACGTGGCACTTTCGCTGCTCTCCTTTGTGTTCTACAAGTTCCTTGGATTCTTAGGCATCCTCATCTCACTTCTGAGCGTCGTTGTCTATATCGGAATCTTCGTTCTCGCTGTCCTCGGCATCGTTAACGCTGCAAAGGGCGAGGCTAAGGAACTCCCGCTCATCGGTAAGTACCAGATCCTGAAGTAAACATCCCTTTCCTTTTAATGGAAACCGCACAAAGCAGGAGCGACATTCGCTCCTGCTTTATTTTAGGTTGTTGCAAACAGGCCTCTTTGTCGCATCTCGTTCATATCCCACGCTTGTGGGATGAATAAACCACAAGCGTGGGATATGGAAACCACAGACGTGGGATATTCGTCCCACAAGCGTGGTTTATGAACAAGAAGGCATTTCGAAGGATAGGAGACCGCATCGCGCATGAAACAAAAAGGCGCAAAATGTGGCATTTTGTCCTATTTGTTTGTATTTTTGCGCTCCGAAACAGCCACATCACAGCATTATGAGAAAAATAGCTTTGCCGCTTCTGCTCCTTTTCAGCATGCCGGCATTCTGCCAGACCGACGTCGAGCTCGACGAAGCCATTGTTACAGGTTCGCGAGAGCTTTCGCAAGCCACCGACGACGTGCCTCTCAGCATCAGCACGGTATCTCGCGACGAGCTTACTGCTACATTCCGCTCATCAGCCCTGCCTACGCTGACGGAACGTGTGCCCGGACTTTTCACTACGAGCCGCGGCGTCCTCGGCTACGGCGTTAACATGGGCGCCGGAAGCCTGAAGGTGCGCGGCATCGGCGGCATGGCATCCCTCCTTGTACTTATAGACGGACAGCCGCAGTACGCAGGACTCATGGGACACCCCATTCCGGATGCTTATCAGACGCTTCTGGCAGAACGAATCGACGTAGTAAGAGGGCCTGCTTCTCTGCTCTACGGATCAAACGCATTGGGCGGCGTTGTAAATATCGTCACGCGGAATGTTCGTCAGGACGGACTTCGAGGAAACCTCTCCCTACAAGGTGGCAGCTATGGTACGATGGAAACGTCTGCGAATCTGCAGCTGCGCAAAGGGAGATGGCAGGCGACGGCGGGCTACAACCTCGGGCGAACAGACGGACACCGCCCAAGTAGCGCCTTTCTGCAACACTCCGGATTCCTGAAGGCGGGCTATCGCATCAACGAAAACTGGAGGACGGAGGCAGATGCCAACATCACTTTCTTCAAGGCGCAGAATCCTGGACAAGTGTCGGCACCACTCATCGACGGAAGGCAGAAGATTCTGCGCGGAGTGGCTTCGCTATCTCTGCTTAACCACTACAGGAAGGCCGATGGGGCCTTGCGCCTCTATTACAACTGGGGGCATCATCACATAAACGACGGCTATAACACAGGAGGCAAGCCGCGCGATGTGCGCTACATCCACGACGACCTCGTTTGCGGCGCTTCTCTTTTCGAAACTCTGCGGTTTTATCGGGGAAATCACACAACTTTTGGCATCGACTACAAACACTTCGGCGGCGAAGCCTACAACCGCAACATACATACGGGGGAGCACATTGCTCTTACGGGCACAAATGGCACGGAATTTACGGAGGACGAGGTTGCCGGATACGTGGACTTTCGCCAGGAATTGCTGAGTTGGCTGACGCTCGAAGCCGGCTTGCGCTACGATTACCATAGCGTGGCTGGCGGAGAATGGGTGCCGCAGGGGGGACTCGCCTTTCGCCTGCCGGCAGACGCCACGCTCAGAGCCGTCGTCAGCAAGGGCTTTCGCAATCCTACCATTCGCGAAATGTATATGTTCCCAGCAAAGAACGACGAACTGCAGCCAGAGCGCCTCATGAACTACGAGCTTTCCTATCGCATGCCGCTCCTTGATGACAGGATGCACCTCGGAGCCAACGTCTTCTACCTGAAAGCGGAAAACATCATCACGCAGATTCGCGAAGAAGGACGCCCTCACAACGTAAACACGGGCCGTCTGGAGAACAGCGGCTTCGAGTTGGAAGCCGACTACAGCCCTTGCAACGAATTGCGCCTCGATGCCAACTATTCCTTCCTCCACATGTCAACGCCGCAGGAGGGCGCGCCTGAGCATAAAGCGTATTTCGGTATCACCTGGCAGAAGCAAAAATTCGCGGTTTCACCGAGTATTTTGTACCTTGCTGGGCTCCATACGCAGATTGCTGACGAAAACACCGAGCACACCATGCTCCTAAACATGACAGCCTCCTACAGGCCAACGCGAAACATCTGCATCTTTGCACGCGGCGAGAATCTCCTCGCCCAGAAGTACGAGGTTATAAAAGGATTCCCCATGCCGCGAGCCACGTTCATGGCTGGCGTGGAATTGAGCCTATAACATTATTCATACATTTTAAAAACTCCAGAAACACACATTATTATGAAAAAAACTGCACTTGTTCTTTTAACTTTGGCCATGGCAACTATTGCCTCAGCGCAAAGCAAGGTCTATTTTACAAGTGAAATTTCGCCCGAAAGTCTCGTGCGCATCTACAAGGCGCTCGGCGTGAAGGCTTCGGGGCGCGTAGCCGTGAAGATATCCACTGGCGAAGGCGGCAACAAGCACTACCTGAAGCCCGAGCTCATCGGAAACCTCGTCGATGAGGTAAACGGAACCATCGTGGAGTGCTGCACTGCCTACGGCGGCACACGCCAAGACCCCGCAAAGCATTGGGAAACAATTCGCGAACACGGCTTTTCGCAGCGTTTTGCCGTTGATCTTATGGACGAATTTGGCGAAATACGCATTCCCACGCAGGACAAAAAACATCTGACCTACGACATCGTGGGCGAACACCTTGCAAACTACACCTTCATGATTAACCTCGCACACTTCAAGGGGCACGCGATGGGCGGCTTTGGCGGTGTGCTGAAGAATGCAAGCATCGGCGTAGCCTCCACAGCAGGAAAAGCCTACATCCACTCAGTAGGAATCACCGACGACCCTGTAGAATGTTGGAAACACACAGCCGACCAGGACGGTTTCCTCGAGTCGATGGCGGCTGCGGCGCAGGCCGTACACAACTACTTTGGCGAGGGGAACATCATCTACATCAACGTGATGAACAACCTCAGCGTCGATTGCGACTGCGACGGGACTCCCGACGCTCCGCGCATGAAAGACGTCGGCATCCTTGCATCCACCGACCCCGTGGCGCTCGACAAGGCATGCCTCGACCTCGTTTTCAACCACAAGGCCTCTGATGGCGACGACGAGAAGCCGCTCATCGAGCGCATCAACCGCCAGCACGGCACCTACATCGTGGATTATGCCGAGCAGATTGGTCTGGGAACGCGAAAGTATAAGCTAATACACCTGAAATAAAGCGTCTCAAGAAAACACCAAAGTGCCTCTCTACTTCCGGAGAGGCGCTTTGGTGTAACTTCCTGAATCTATATGCTGCGGCGCACGATGGCGCGGGCTGCGGCTATATCAGCGATGTCGCCGGCTGCCATCATCTGACAGAGGATGTTGCCCATAGCCGTAGCCTCAACTGGCCCAGCCAAGACTTCGAGGCCTGTACGCTGTGCAGTGAGGCGGTTCAGGAGTTTGTTTCTCGAACCTCCACCAATGATGTTGATGCGTTGCAGTGGTGCAAAGCCCTCCTTCTCTAAAATTGATGCAAGCTTTTGTATTGCTTCGGCATATTTCGATGCCAGCGACTCAAGCACTATTCGAGCGAGAACGGGTTTTGTGGGTTCTATTTCAAGACCTCGCTCGCGTAATACCGCAATAAGTTCCGCTTCCATGCTTTCAGGATTCGTAAAGCGCGGGTCGGCGACGTCAAAAATAGCGGTTTCATCGAGAGAAACACGGGATGCTTCGTCCAGCAGATGGTCGTAGGTTTCTGCCTCGCCGCGTTCCTCCCATTCTTTCATCAGACGTTGCAGGGGATAGAGGCCGGGGATGTTCTGCAGGAAGCAGATGGTGTGACCTACTCCGCCCTCGTTGCTGAATCCGCTGAGGCGCGCTTCCTCCGTGAGGATGGGCTGCTTAAGTTCAATGCCCAGGAGGCTCCACGTTCCACTGCTCAAGAAGGCAGAGCCCTCGGTAAGCGGAGCGGCAAGTACGGCACTCTGAGTATCATGGCTTCCCACGGCAACGACCTTCACTTCTGCAGGAAGTCCCGTTTCGGCTATTATCTCGCTGCGCAGGGTACCGAGGACGGTGCCGGGATGCACGATTTCACCAAAGATTTCCCTTGGAAGTCCTGCCTGCTTGAGTGTTTCTACCGACCATTCGCCTTTGCGTGCGTCGAGGAGTTCGCTTGTGGAGGCGATGGTGTACTCGTTGCAGGCTATTCCTGTGAGGAAATAGTTGAAGAGGTCGGGAGTGAAGAGAATATGTAAAGGCTTGTTATTCGTCTCTCGTAACTCGTTACATGAAATCAGCTGAAAAAGCGTGTTGATGTCTATCTGTTGTATGCCCGTCAAGGCATAATGTTCAGAGCGGCTTACTTTTTGGAAAAACCTTTCCTGCATGCCCTTGGTTCGTTCGTCGCGATAGCACACGGGAAGGCTAACAAGTTTTCCCGATGCGTCAATAATTCCATAGTCAACGCCCCAAGTATCGACGGCGAGGCTGCAAATACTATTGCCATAGCGCTCAGCAGCACGGCGAAGACCCTGCTTCAACTCGTCGAAGAGCGTCCAGAAATCCCAGCACAAATGTCCGTCCTCGTGCACAGGCACATTGGCAAAGCGATATACTTCGTCAAGATGAAAACAGGCGGTTTCATCGAGGAATCCTGCCATCACGCGGCCGCTACCGCCGCCAAAATCGGCGGCAAGATACACTTTCTTCTCTGCCATATTAGTTAAAGAAGGGCGAAAGGTTGAAGTCGCGAACCAGCTGTTGCACTTCCTCCTGCGTAAGCGTGTTGGCCTTGCAGCCTGTTTCCACAAGTATGCGGCATGCCATCTCGAAGAACGTGGCACGCTGGAATACGTCGTCGAAGTCGCGCCCGCACACTACTTGTCCGTGCTTTGCAAGAAGTATGGAATTGTGCGATTTCATCGCGGAAACGACGCCCTCCGCCAGCTGCGGCGAGCCAGGGCGGTAGTATGGAACGATAGGAATCTCGCATCCCACGTGTACGGGAACTTCCGCTGTCACGTTGAAGTCCGTATGGGGCTCCTGCATGCAGGCTATTGCCGTAGCATATTCCGACTGGAAGTGTAGAACGACGTTCACGTCCTTGCGCTCGCGAAGCACGCCGAGATGGAACGTGCTCTCCATCGAGGGCTTCACGCCGTTGAGGCTCTCGCCCGTTGCGATGTCGAGCAACGCGACCTGTTCCTTGCAAAGCGTGGGAACCCACGACCCCGTGCCTGACACAAGAGCCTTTCCTTCATCCACGCGCCACGAGAGGTTGCCGCTACTGCAAAGCATGAGGCGCGCATCGCCGTAGCGGTGCGCTGCCTCGAGGTATTCTTTTATTTTCTGTTCCATCCTACTACTTGTATATTGGTCCGTAGTTCTGGCATGCGCGGAAGTCGGCACCCTCCTTGTCCATGCCGAAAGCATTCCATACGGCAGGGCGGAAGATGTCTTTGTCTGCGACGTTGTGCATACATACGGGAATGCGCAGTATGCTGGCGAGGGTAATGAGGTCGGCGCCGATGTGCCCGTAGGTGATGGCGCCGTGGTTTGCGCCCCAGTTGTTCATGACGCTATAAACATCCTTGAAGGCGTCCTTCGCGGGGTCAAGGCGCGGTGTGAACCACGTCGTCGGCCATGTGGGGTCGGTGCGCTTGTCGAGAATGTCGTGGATTTCGGCAGGAACATCAACAATCCACCCTTCGGCGAGCTGCAAAACGGGTCCCAAACCTTTTACGAGGTTCACGCGCATCATCGTAGCAGGCCAACCGCCCTCGCTCTTGAAGTGGCTGCTGAAACCTCCGCCACGGAAATAGTCGCGGTCGGCAGGCATCCAGTGCGTTGCTTTAAGGCATGCCTCCACATCTTGTTGCGTCATCTGCCAGAAGGGTTTCATCACGGGTTTGCCGTCTGACGTCTTGCTGGCTCCTGTTCCGTCGAGGGTGGTGGCACCAGAGTTTATAAGATGTATGATGCCTGGAGCTGCGGCACCCGTGAGCTCATGTCCCGTTACGCGCTTCACGGCTTCGGGGCTCCAGTATGTGCGAACGTCGGAGAACATCTGAGCTTGGTTCGTGAGCAAATGGCCGAAGAGCATAGCCGTACAGTTCAGGGCGTCGTTCTCCGTAGCCAATGTCATGGGTTCGCGTGTGCCGTTCCAGTCGAAACTCGTGTTCAGCAGGGCTTCGGTGAAGTCGCCATTGGGTTTCCAGTCTGTCCACTGGCGCTGCCCTTGGAAGCCTGCGGCGATGGCATTATGGCCAAGGCTCTCTTCCTTGAATCCCATCTCCAGAAGTTTTGGATTCCCCTGCATCAGGTCGCGGACGATGAGCGTCATCTTTACGATGAACTCCCAGTCCTCGTCCTTCTGCTGGCGCGTTTTCTGCTTTTCGGGGCGGTTCTTGTCCCAGCCCTCGTTCACTTTGCAGTATTTCTCAACCCATGCCATTGCCTTCGCATATTCTTCCTTGTCGTAGATGCCCTCGTCCATGCGGCGAAGGATTTCCACCTCGTCAACACTCTCGTTGCGCATGCCTAGGTACTCTTGGAAGAAGCGGTCGTCAACGATGGAGCCTGCGATGCCCATCGTCACACTGCCGATGCTGAGGTAGCTCTGCCCGCGCATCGTAGCAACAGCATGTGCAGCACGCGCAAAGCGAAGCAGTTTCTCTGCCACATCCGCAGGAATGGTGTTGTCGTCGATGTCCTGCACGTCGTGTCCATAGATGCCGAATGCGGGCAGTCCCTTCTGGGCATGCGCCGCAAGCACGGCTGCCAGATATACGGCACCTGGGCGCTCCGTGCCGTTGAAGCCCCAGACGGCTTTTGGCCAGTGGGGGTTCATGTCCATAGTCTCTGAGCCATAGCACCAGCACGAGGTTACGGTGATGGTTGCTCCCACGCCTTCGCGCTCGAACTTCTCTGCGCAGGCAGCACTCTCCGCAACGCGGCCTATGGTGCCGTCGGCGATGACGCATTCCACGGGCGATCCGTCGCCGTTGCGTAGGTTCGTGGAGATGAGTTCTGCCACGGCTTTCGCCAGGTTCATAGTCTTTTCTTCAAGGCTTTCGCGAACGCCGCCCTGACGTCCGTCAATGGTCGGACGAATACCGATTTTGGGATAGTTTCTCATGATAAGAGTTTTATTATTTGAGTTTATTAAAAACGTTGTTATGTCATTCTGCAACTCTGCTCCCGCCCTTGACGCGGCGAATCCAGCCCCCGAAGAAGAGGGATGCCAGCAGGACTGTAGTAGCAAGGCCTATTCCACAACCTACGGGCATTGAAAGGCCGAAGCCGACAGCGGAGATGCAGATGAAGGTGGTGCATATCATGGTCATGAAGAGTGCGGGCACTAAAGTCATCAAAAAGTAAAGGCCTTTGCGATGCGACAGATATACTGTTGCCGTCCAAAGCATGAAGCATGAAAGCGTTTGGTTGCTCCATCCGAAGTAGTTCCAAATGGTGTTGAAACCCTGCTCGTCGGCCACGTTGAACCACAGCAAAAGTCCTGCGATGCAGAAAAGCGGTACGCTAACGAGCAGACGATTGTGTATGGAGCGCTGGTTTATGCGCAGGAAGTCGGCAACGATGAGGCGTGCCGAGCGAAAAGCCGTGTCGCCGCTCGTAATTGGGGCGGCCACAACACCCAACAATGCAAGTATGCCGCCAGCAATGCCGAGCCATCTCTTGCTGACTACCATTACAACCTCAGGCGCTTGGGCAGCAGCGCTGCTTCCTACCTCCGCAGCGCCACCGTCGTAGAAAAACCAGCTCGATATGGTAGCCCATATCAGGGCGACAATGCCCTCCGTAATCATAGCGCCATAGAATACGGGGCGACCTTTACGCTCGGAGTTTAGGCATCGGGCCATCAGCGGACTTTGTGTGGCATGGAAACCACTCACAGCGCCACAGGCAATGGTGATAAATAGGCAGGGGAACAATGCCTGCCCCGTCAGGTTCTCCACTTCGCCCATATCCCAAACTTCCGGAAGCGACGGCCACTTCACAAGAAGCACTGCCATAAGGGCTACGGCCATGAAAAGCAGTGCGAAGGCAAAGAGCGGATAAATCTTTCCGATGATTTTGTCCACGGGGAGCATCGTGGCGAGCCCGTAATAGATAAAGATTACTGCCGCGCAGAGCATGATTGTGACTTTCTCGCCACCCATCATCTTTCCCAATATGAGCGCAGGGCTGAAAACAAATACGGCTCCAACCATGAGAAGCACCAAGATGGAGAACACGAGCAGCAAAGTCTTGGCATTCTTACCCAGATAAACGCCTACAAGTTCAGGCATACTGGCACCTTCGTGCCTCATCGAGAGCATGCCGCTGAAATAGTCGTGAACAGCACCTGCAAAGATGCAACCAAATACTATCCATAGATAGGCGGAAGGCCCGAACTTGGCACCCATGATGGCGCCAAAGATAGGCCCCGTGCCAGCGATATTCAGGAACTGAATCATGAAAACCTTCCAACCTGGAAGCACGATATAGTCAACCCCATCAGCCTTTGATACAGCTGGTGTCTTGCGGTCGTCGGGGCCGAAAACGCGTTCTACTATGCGGCCGTAAACAGCATATCCGGCTACGAGCAGAAACATACTAATGACAAAGGAAATCATATTTCTTTCGTATGAAACTTTTTTTCTCGCGCAAAAATATAGCTTTCTCTCCTTTTTTCAAAAAACCAGCCCATTTTTCTCGCATCTCGATTGAAAATACTCGCATCTCGATTGAAAATACTCGGACTTCGTCACACAGATATCACGGATTTCACAGATAATTTTTCGTCCTTTCGTTTTTTTCGAAATTTTCGGAATAGAATACCAGTCGTTGGGGAATAAAAATTCTCTTTTCGATTTTTGAAAGATTTTAGGCGTAGTGGTCTAAAAACCAGCGCATTACACCCAAGCCCAACACGCGGTTGGGTGCAAGATGGGTGCAAGATGGGTGCAACTTGGGTGCAAGATAAATTTCCCTAACTGACTGATTTTCAGTATTGGGTGCAAGAAGTGCAAGATTCTGGCAGTTTTTTATGCAGTATAAGTTGCTTCCGCGTTGCCGCTATTCTTTAATTACCTCGATTTTTTCAAGGAAGTTGTACTCCTCATGGCCCTTGTAGTCGTTGAGAGCGGCGGCAGGAACGTAAAGCGTCGTGTTTTCTGGATCCAAAACGTCGAAAGCCTGGCTCTCCGTTTCGGGAACGCTCTCAGGATAGCAGAAGATGGCCTCAGGACTGCAGCCCCAAAAAGCCATCTCGCCAATCTCCGTAACGCCTGCCGGAATCGTGATGCTTTTTACTTTATCACAAAAAGCGAAAGCCTTTTCCCCAATAGCAGTAATCTTCTCAGGGATAACAATCTCCGTGAGCGATTCGCAGCCGTCGAAGGTGCTGCGGGGAATCTCCGTAAGGCAGTCGGGGAGAAAGTATGTCTTGAGCGCAGTGCAACCAGCAAAAACGGCATCGCCCCATTTCGTAATTGAAGCAGGCATGCTCACCGTCTCCAATCCGTGGGCGCCGAAGAAAACACAGTCGCTGATTTTCTCGATACTCTCAGGCAGCGTTACCGACTTCAACTCGTCATTTCCAGAGAAAGCGTAGCTCAGAACCTCAGTCACGTCGTATGTCGTGCCTTGATACACGACCGTTGCGGGGACGACGACGTCTCCCGTATAGCCTCCATCTTTCCTGTTTACTGAAGCGGTTTTGCTCCCGCTGGAAAGGAAATAGTTGATTCCGTCTATCTCCACAATATCAGCTACTGCCAACATTGGAAGCATAAACAGCAATAGTGCCAATCTGTTAAACCTTTTCATATTCTTAAATTTTTAATTAGACCTAAATCATTATGCGCGAAAATGACATCTATTGTGTACATTCTCGCCGACAAAGATACTCTTTTTCTCAAAAACAACACACTAATGGCTCTATCTTCCTCTATTCCTCTATTTATGTTTACTTTTGTGCCACAATATTCTCTACAGAATCATGCAAATGAAACTCAAACCGCGTCTCTTGGACTGCTTGAAAGGCTACGACCGCGAGACGTTTATGAAGGACCTGATGGCTGGCATCATCGTGGGCATCGTTGCGCTGCCACTGGCCATAGCCTTCGGAATAGCCTCGGGCGTAACCCCTGAAAAAGGAATCGTGACAGCCATCGTAGCAGGATTCATAATCTCGCTGCTGGGTGGCACGCGAGTGCAGATAGGCGGTCCCACGGGAGCCTTCATTGTTATAATATATAGTATTGTCAACAATCCCCAGTACGGTCTTCAGGGCCTTTTGATAGCCACCATGCTGGCAGGTGCTATCCTCATCGCCTTAGGCGTGTTCCGACTGGGTGCCGTTATCAAGTTCATTCCCTACCCCATAATCATAGGCTTCACGGCAGGCATCGCCGTCACCATATTCACCACGCAGATGGGCGACATCTTGGGACTGACGCAGACGGCCGTGACGGAGGCAGGCGAGGTGGTGCGCGTACCTCTGAAAACGCCAGGCGACTTCATTGGCAAGTGGATATGTTATGCCCAGAATATCAGTTCCTTTAATCTCTGGAACTTCATCGTAGCCGCAGTCGGCGTGCTGATAATCATTTTCTCGCCCCGTTGGCTGCGCAACGTGCCCATACTGAGCAAGATTCCTGGGTCGCTTTGGTGCATTCTTATCGGCACCATAGGCGTACTGATACTAAAACAACATGGCATCGCAGGCATCGACACCATTGGCGACCGTTTCCACATCCAATCGCAGCTGCCACCCATGCAGGTGCCAAGCATCACTTTCGAGATGGTGCAGACGCTGATGCCCGTGGCCTTCACCATCGCCATTCTGGGAGCCATCGAGAGCCTACTCTCCGCTACTGTTGCCGACGGAGCCATCTCCGACCGCCACGACTCCAATATGGAACTCATTGCGCAGGGCGTAGCCAACCTCGCAGCCCCTATCTTTGGCGGCATACCCGCCACGGGAGCCATCGCACGCACCATGACGAACATCAACAATGGTGGGCGCACTCCCGTAGCTGGGCTCATACATGCCGTCGTGCTGCTGCTCATCCTCCTGCTGCTGATGCCCTACGCCGAGTACATCCCCATGGCCTCGCTGGCCGCCGTGCTGGTCATCGTCAGCTACAACATGAGCGGATGGCGAGCCGTCAAGGGCCTCCTCAAGAACCCTAAGAGCGACGTCACCGTCCTGCTCGTCACCTTCTTCCTAACTGTCATCTTCGACCTGACCATCGCCATCGAAATGGGACTCATCATCGCCTGCGCACTCTTCATCAAGCGTGTGATGGAAACGACGGAAATATCTGTCATCAGGGACGAGATAGACCCCAGCGACGAGGCCGACATGCACCTCCACGACAAGAGTCTCCAGATTCCGAAGGGCTGCGCCGTATATGAAATCAACGGCCCTTATTTCTTTGGCATAGCCAATAAGTTCGACGACCTGCAGACGGCTTTGGAGCACGGAAAGAAGCCCCGCGTACAGATTATCCGCATGCGAAAGGTACCATTTATTGACAGCACAGGCATCCACAACCTCTCGAACCTCATCGAGATGAACCACGAGGACGGCGTGCAGGTTATCCTCTCTGGCGTCACGCCAAAAGTGCACAGCCAGTTGGAAAAGGCTGGCTTCTACCAAAAGATGAACCCTGACCACATCTGCCCCCATATCGACGTAGCCATAGATCGCGCCCGCACCTTCCTCTCAAGGTAAACTTTCTTTACATTTTATCTCTTGTTTTTCCCTCTTTACACTTCCCAAATCCAAAAAAAGCATGATTATTTCGGGTTATAATCCCAAAATGTCGTGTTTTTTGGGGATTAGAGCAATTCGATATACGCCCCATCGTTTTCGTCAAGCCAAAAGAGCAGAGCGAAACTCGTTTCAACTATGCCTTGGCGAGAAAACGCAAGCCTGAAAGGAACGTTTTCGTTAAGCCAAAAGAGCAGAGCGAAACCTGCTTCAGCTATGCCTTGGCGGGAAAACGACTGTATGTGTACGAACGTTTTCGTTAAGCCAAAAGAGCAGAGCGAAACTCGTTTCAGGTATGCCTTGGCGAGAAAACGACTGCACTTATACATTTTTTTTGCAAGATGGACTGGAATGGACTAAAAATCATTTGTTAGCATCAAAATAACCCTTTATATTTGCAGCCGCAAACAAAAAAATCAGCTCACAATGGAAGTTATTACAAAATTGTGCTTATCTTTGCGGCGCGCGTTCCTTCGGGAATAGTGCAGCAATAGGGTAGTACAAGCTCCTTGTCCAGTCAGTGAAAGCCTGAGAACCTTTCAAGTAAATTTGGACGAGAGATTTGTAGTTTCCCCTGTAATAAAGCATGGCGTACTGTCCCCGAAAGGGGACGTGCGACATGCAGGATTATAGGTGTGAGCTGATTTCTTTCTCTAATTTACGGGTATTCTCAGGGCCTACTGACGGAGAATGTTAGGAGGCTCACACTCATTGTATATATACGTATGTACGTGCGTGCGAACTGAAAAAGAGTGTAAACAAACTAATTATACAAAAATGAAGAACGACGCTATTATTCAATCTATTCAGATTTTGCTCAATGAGTACAATCAATTGAGTAGCCATGGCAATCAAAACAGCAAGGACCTAAAAAGTATAAGATACTTGCTTAACCAAAGCATACGCGAGTATGAAATACCAAGTTCGAATTGGCATGTCTCTGTTGCTGCGAGAGATCTTTGGGATTCTCTGACAACTGATAGTATTTGGAATTATCATTATCGTGATGTCGTTAGTTGTAACAACTTGCAGCAACCCATGAGTGTTGAACTTTTCAGAGGGGCAAGCAAAGAGGGAAGGGAAAAAGAACTGTTTCCCAACGATTCTTTCTTGTTCAATGAGTTGTTTCATGAGGATCATGTTATTCCAGTTTCTATGATTTTGGATGAATTAATAAATAAGAATGCATCTAATGAGGCTGACATAAAAACTATACTGGATAACATGCATATATGCGTAATCCTGAAGGAAGAGGACAGGAAGATAGGACGTACAACAGGAAGAACTCTTGACTTCAATCAAACCATACAAAACGTGTATAAACTCAATAAAATTTCTTTGTATGTAAACCCTAACACGACATCAAAAACAACACCATAAAGATAAGCGATTACGAGAATAAAACTGATACAATTAACTAAATTTTTAAAAAATGAAAAAGTTATTCTTATTCTTTCTCTTTCTATCGTTCTTTGCCCTTTCTCAGGCGAGGACGCAAGAGGTAGATGGCATTAATTATGAAGTAGATGACATCAATTTTACTGCGGTTGTCATTGCGCTGGATAAAGGAAAATATTCTGGAGATATATCGATTCCTGCATACGTAATGGCTAACGGTTCTCGTAGGGTGATTCGCATAAAACGCAGCGCGTTCAAAGACTGTACCGATTTGACTAGCGTCACGATCCCCAACTCCGTGACGAGCATAGGAGGTGGGGCGTTCTCTGGCTGCACAGGCCTGACGAGCGTCACCATCCCGAACTCCGTGACGAGCATAGAAGATGATGCGTTCTCTGGCTGCACAGGTTTGGCAAGTGTCACCATACCAATTTCCGTGACATATATAGGTCAAGGTGCGTTCATTCGCTGTCCCAGTTTGACAAGATTAAAAGTAGAAGAGGGCAATACCGTTTATGATTCCCGCAACAACTGTAATGCCATCATAGAGACGGCAAGTAATACGCTTATAGCTGGTTGTCAGAATACCATCATTCCCGATAATGTGACCTCCTTAGGAGTGAGAGCGTTCCAAGGCTGCACAGGTTTGACGAGCATCACCATTCCCGCATCCGTGACAAGTATTGGAAACTATGCGTTCACCACCTGCTCTGGTCTGACGAGCATCACCATTCCCGATAATGTGACCTCCTTAGGAGTGAGAGCGTTCTCTGGCTGCTCCGGCCTGACTAGCATCACCATTCCCGCATCCGTGACAAGTATTGGAAACTATGCGTTCTCCACCTGCTCCGGCCTGACGAGCATCACCATTCCCGCATCCGTAACAAGCATAGGAGATAATATAGTCAATGGTTGTACGGGCCTACAATATATAAGAGCTCTGCAAACAGATCCATCTAACTATAATTGTAACACAGATGCTTTTGATAGCAGCATCTATAATAATACCACGTTATGCATCCCAGCAGGTAGCCTGAGTGCATACAAGAGTGCCTCTCCATGGAAAAAATTCAGAAGGTTTAAGCAGCTGGCCACAGAAGTGACGCTCAACCAAGCGAGCCTCACACTTACCGGCGCAGGGCAGACCGCGA
>JAEEGL016875781.1_pt1 | contig 21292 bp, 17 predicted proteins | sample 9134231 | NCBI WGS metagenome assembly JAEEGL01 (sample SAMN16246548, study PRJNA631951) | gut metagenome | biome: gut microbiome; feature: rumen; material: fiber-attached | host: Bos | place: Iran: Karaj | collected 2018-10
AAATACTCGATGAATGCATGTTTTGCAAAACCAAAATCTTGAATCCTGAAGTAAGGTGGAAAAATCCAGATGTTAAACTTGCAAACAAGAACTTAGTCTTCCAATTCAGCCCTTCGGTTCCTTCTGCTATTATAGCAAAGTACAAATACCAAACATGGTACAAATGCCGCCATTTTGCCTTTTTCAGACATCTTATATTGTAAACATTTTATGAATAAAGGTTTTTGAAGTAACAAAATAGATCAAAAAACGGAGGAGAAATCGGAAGTAACTGTGAAAAAGACGCCGTGCGGGACGCAATTCACTCCCGCCACTTGCAGAAGTGGGGGACTCCTTGCTCACGGCTTGTTGACAGGGGCGGGAAGAGAATATATAATTGGTTCAGAAACGAAACTAATTATTAGCGGAGGTGGATCCATGAGGGTAAGACTGACGGTGCTTATCATTTCAGTCTGCTTTATCCTGCCGATGCTCGCAGGCACTGCTGGCAGTTCGGAAGAGAAGAGGATGCTCCCGTCCCAGGAGGTCCGCATAGTCAGCATGAACCTGTGCGTCGAGACCCAGAGGATGGACGAGAGAGGACCGGCGATGATGGAGCTCATCCGGGCCTGCGATCCGGATTCCATCGGGCCACAGGAAACCGGATACGACGGGCCTTCAGACTGGCTGGCGTATTTTGAAGAGTATTTTCCGGACTATACCAGAGTGGGCCTCAGCGGTGACGGAAACGAGGTCTCCCGCACCATATGCGGCGAATACGTGTTCTACAAGACCGAAAAGTACGAATGCCTGGACTGGGAGACCATGTGGGTCGCGCCGGTCACGAGGCGGATCAGCTCGTCCCTAAAGGGCACCTACCCGAGGACCCTCACCTGGGCGATCCTCAGGAACCGGGAGACCGGTTTCATGTATGTGCATATAAACACTCACCTGGCTTTCGAGACAGCCGAAGAAAATGAGTTCCAGATGAACATAGTCTCATCGCTTGCCGACAGGTTCGCCTCCGAAGGGCTGCCGGTGTTCGTCACCGGTGATTTCAATACATCAGAGGGCAGCAACAGCTACAATATGATGGTATCGGAGCCCGAGATGGGTGATCCGAAGTATCTGGCTGACAGGACCATGTACTACGGCACATGGCGGGGATGGGGATACAGGGATCTCACCGGGGCAAAGCCCATCGACTTCTGCTTTGTTGCCGAGAACAAGATGCATGTGAAGGAATACAGGGTGCTGAACACCTTCGAAGAGGGAGGTGTCGCCCTGTCGGACCACAACGGGATCTTCGTGGACGCGGAAGTGTACAGCCTGCCTGACCCGATGACATCCTCCGAGTTTGCCGTGGACGACGATATAGCCGTGACGGAGATCTCAAGAAGAGCTTATGTATATGACATGGAGTTTACCAGGGGGACCGGCAGTGACAGGATATACAGATATACCGCGGAACTGTACGACGCCGGAGGAGCTTTCGTCGACAGAAGGGTCATACATACGTATATATATGACGAAAAGGTTCCGGACAGCTTCCGCGTGACGTTCACCTGTCTTGAGCCGGATACAGATTACACGGCGGTCATATATTCCCACAGTGTGTCCGGAAGAAGCTCTGAGGGATACCGTGTGGGATTCAGGACATCATCATCCGAAGCCTTTCCGGCCGGATGACAGAAGGAGGAGAGCTCAATGATGGGAACAAAACCTAAGCTTGCCGCAAAGGCCGCAGTGGCTGTCCTTGCCCTGCTGCTCACGGTTTCCCCGAGCCTGCCGCTGTCGGCTGCCGGCGGGAGAGCCGGAACCGGGCAGAAGGTGAAGATATTCAGCGTTAATATCTGCATAGACCAGGACAACATCGACGAGAGAGGCACGCGCATGCTGGATCTCATAAAGTCATACGACCCTGACACGGTCGGTACTCAGGAGAACGGCATGCCTTCGTACAGTAAATGGCCCGGTATCTTTGAGAATGGTCTCGAGGGCTACGGAAGAGTCGGACTCGACGACGGGGGAGGACACAACTCCCCGAACCAGGGCTCGAACTATATCTATTACAACGAGAGCCGGATCGAATGCCTCGACTGGCAGACCTTCTGGATGTCGGACACTACCATGGTGATGGGTTCGACCTATCCGATGCCCTGGGCGTACGCCGTGACATGGGGGCTTTTCAGAATCCGCGAGACGAGGCTCGTGTTTGCCCATGTGAACTGCCATCTTTCCGCCTCCAGCGCTGACGAGGTCGCATACCAGGTGCGGTTCGTCGAGAAGATCACCAGCCATTTCGCGGAATCCGGGATACCGGTATTCACCACCGGTGACTTCAACACTTCCGAAGGAGGCGGCTCATACGGGGTGATGGTCTCGGGTCCGTATGTCTCCGATTCAAAATATGTTGCCGCAAAGACTGCTGATATAGGAACCTGGAGAGGCTGGTCCGACAGACCCATGGAGAAGGGGCATGTGATCGATTTCTGCTTCGTTTCGGACAGCCTTATGGATGTGAATGAATACTCCGTTGTGGACACGAAGTCTCCGGACGGCGTCATACTGTCCGACCACAGGGCACTGTTCGTGGAAGCCTCGCTGCATCCGCAGAAGGCCGGATTCCCGTCTCAGCTGGATTCGCTCAGCATGGAAGGATCAGAGGTCAGGGAGCTCAGGAAGAGCACCTACGTGTACGATTTCGAGTTCTCCGCGCCGGACGACAGGCGTCTCACGTATTTCTACAGAGCGGAGCTGTACGATGCGGACGGCGGATTCGTGGACTCGCGGAAGATCTGGTCCCTCATATTCGACCGGGAACCGCCAGGAACCAGGACCTGCACGTTCTGCGCTCTGAATCCGGACACGGAATACATCGTGAAGATTTACGCCTGCACTGCGGGAGGGCAGTATTCGGAACCGCTGGTGTTCAGTTTCCGCACGCTTGGCGAGTGGTAAAACAGGCACGAACAGCAAAAAAACCCCGGAGGCACTTCAACGCTTCCGGGATTTTCTATTATGTCCAGCTTTATCTTCTGTAGTACAGTGTGTCCCCGACTGCCTTTTTAAGGCTGGTATATACGGCGGCTCCGTACAGCGGTGTGCTCGGATAGCTCAGCTTTCCGGTCGAAAGCTCAAGGATCACGGGATATGACACGGCGCTGAAGCTGAATGACGTTTTCTTCAGAAGCCCAGGCGTTAGCGAGCTCAGTAAATCGGGAGATACCGTGTCCTGACACAGCAGGGGAACAGCGAAGGTGTTGAGCCCCAGGGCTCCGTGGTGGGGCATGGACCAGACGTCTTCGAGACAGCTCTTTGAAAAATCAATGAGGTCTTTGCCGACGGCATTCTGGTCGTATCTTATGAAATAGTGGTAGTGGTTCTTTCCGAGATTGAGGATGGAGCTGAGGTTGGCATGGGCGTTTTTTAGGCAGAAGGCGCCGAGAAGTATGCTGAACTCCGCTTCAGTCGAGAACCTGCCTGTTACTTTTTCGAAATAGTCTCTGAAAAGAGCGGACGATTTCTCAAGGTATTCTTTGCCCGCTGCAACGGAATCTACCTGTGTGTCGCCTGCGGACGGGCCGGTTCCCGAGGCATTTACGGGTCCGGAAGCTGCCGCGGTTTCGGCTGCGGTCAGCCTGTATCCGCATCTCAGACAGAATTTCGCATCGGGTCTCATTTCATAACCGCATTCGGGGCAGAACGGCATAGGTACTATCCTCCAATTCACATATTCTGATTTTTCTCCATTATATCAGAAGCAGCGGAAAAGTGAAATACCGGGCATTTAATTTCAGGAAAAAAGAGAGGATCCAAATCTCTCATCTCTATTGCAAAAAAACGGATGGTAGTGTACTATTTGAACCGGAAAACAAAAACGGAAAAGGAGCGGACAAGAGCATGCTGACCGAAAAGAGAAGAGGGGTACATCCCAGACTGACGCTTACCCCGGAACTGAGATCTGATTTCCTAGCCAGGGTGGAGGCGTCCCCTGAACTCAGGGAGAAAAAAGAGGCCTTTCTTGCCGAGCAGCTGGACAGGGCCGAGGAGCTTCTCGGAAAAGAATTCGTGCAATTCGAAGGCCTGATAAACATATATCCGGCATGCGGGCAGCTGGGGGATATATCCGGCGTCTTCGGGGATCTGTATCTCCTGGGCAGATGTGATGAAAGACATCTGAAGAAGGTAAGGGACGCAGCTCTTTACTATTCCGGGTACAGGCTCTGGTGCGAGCCCGGGATACTCGACAGGTCCCCCGCCTGGCACTCGGACCTGCAGACCACGATAATGCTCCACAGCATGGCGACGATATACGACCAGTTCTACTATGAATTCACAGATGAAGAACGCGGGATCATCAGGGATGCCATGATACACAAGGGCATACTTCCCCTGCTTGACGACTGGGTCAGAGCGGGGACGAGGATCCACGCCCTCGACTCCATGGGACATAACTGGTGGGCGGTCTGCATAGCGAACGCCATCATCGGCCTGTGTGCAGTATACGACGAGATGGACGGCAGCATCCCGCTCATAGAGGAGGCAATGGGTGCTTTGCGGGCTTTCCTCGAGTACAAGGGCAACCCAGCTCTCGGAAAGACCATGAATTTCGACGAGTCAGGCATGTTCTGGGAAGGTGCCCTGTACTTCAACTACGGCATGGGCGAGCTGGCCCACAGCATGGCGGTGCTCGGAAACAGCTTCGATGACGGCGGATACCTGACCGGGCATCCGGTCTGGAAAAAGATACCGGAGGCGTTCCTATCAATGGCATATCCCACCTCGAAGAGCGACCGTCCGTATCTGTTCACGGACTTCGGCGACAGCTATGCGGGGATGGATCTGCATTCGCCCATGGCAAGGTCCATGCTTGAGGCCGGCATGGGAGACGAGAACTTCAAGCGGTACTTCAACACGGCATACGGAGAGCCGTCGTTCATGGACATGAAATGGCCCGGGATGTTCGAATGGGACGGCAGGGCCCCCGAACTGCCCCAGGTGTTCCTTTCGGAAGGGGCCGGCATGTGCACTGTCAGGACCTCCGGCGAAAAAGACGCCAACATGCTGAGCGTGAGATGCGGGTTCTCGTGGAACCACGCCCACGCCGACGCCGGGACCTTCTCCCTGTTCCACGGAGGGCATCTGGTCATATGCGACTGCGGATACGGAAGAGGAGTGAACCCGGGCTTCTGCATCAGCAGCGAGGCTCACAACATGATACTGGTGAACGGCAACGGCATGCACGGCTGGAACATGTCAAGGGGATGCAGGCTCCCGGGAAAGATCAGGGAGCTTGTCCGGGACGGTGACTCGCTGTGCTTCATTGCGGACTCCACCGGGCCCAGATCGAAAGACTGCTTCAGGAACCTCAGGACGTTCATAAAGGTGGACGACAGTCTGTTCGTCATAGTGGACGATATCACGGCATACGAGGAATCCGCATATGATTTTCTGCTTCATTACAACGGGGAAGTCGAATTTGAAGGGAACAGGATGACGATCAAGGCCGGGGACACCAGGACCTATGTGGATACCATGGTCCCGTTCGATATAAGAAGGGAAAAGAAAGATACAAGCGGTTTCAGGTACGTATCCACGAGATGCGGTGAAAAAAGCAGGAAGCTTCAGATGATGACGGTCATCTCATTCGAGGATTCGGTCACGGCATGCGATCTCATATCCACTCCGCTGACCCTGGGCTGCGTAATAAACAAGGACGGCGTGATCCACAAGGTATTCTACAACAGGGTGGCCGACGGCCAGAGGACCCATGAGAACAGCGTAAATGACGAGATAGAAGGCTATTCCACGGATTCATACATCTTCGCGGATCTGTTCGGCGGAGAAAGGAAGCTGTGCGTCCTCGCCAGCTTCCTCAGGAAAGACGGAAGATCATATCTCGACGAATGGGTCAAGACCACGAGGTTCATAAGCGGAAGAGCGGAATGATCCCGGGATCCCCGGAAAACAGAATAGAAAAAGCGGACAGTTCATCCGGTGATGGTTAACCTGGTGATCGTGTCCGCTTTGCTTGTGCTGAAGGTCAGTCCATGGGGATCTGGGGGTTTCCGTGGGTGCGTATGTACTCGAGTATAACATCAAGGCCGTCGTTGTTCGGATGGAGCCCGTCAGGCCTTATGAGCTCCGCCTTGCAGTTCCCGTCCTCCCCGAGAAGCGCCGAGTGGACGTCCAGATACATGAAGCCGTACTTTTCCGCGAGCTTCAGGATCCAGCCGTTCGCCCGGGTGATGGAAACGTTCGTTATCTGTCCCCAGTGGATGTAGTCCGGCGTTATGGGATATATGGACTGAAGCATTATGACGGAGTCCGGGCTGTTGTCCTGTATCCAGCCGATGAGGTTTTCGTATTCACGGTTGAAGTATTCCTCGTCCATGAACGCTATCCCGTTCATGCCGAGCGCTATAACCACGACCTCGGGCCGGTGGAGCGCCAGACATTCGGGTATCGTGCGGATCTGTCCGTCGAACGGATCGACTATCCCGTACCCGCGAAGGTATGCCAGGGTCAGGGTGTGCTCAGGACCTGTCCATATCTGAGTTGTTCCGGTCCCGCCGCTCAGTTTGCCCGATGTCTGAAGGAAATATGTCGTAGAGTCGCATATGAAGGTCAGCTTGTCGATGTATTCCTGTCCCATGTCCTCGCTTTTATGAAGAAGGGATGGGGAGTCGTAATCGACGGGGGTGAGCTCGGGATGCGCTTCATATATATATTCCGCCCGCCTGTCCGCTCCGCTGTCAAGAGTGGCAGTTCCGCCGGAACACAGTACTTTGTATGCCCTGTAAGTTATTGCGATAGCCTGCTCCGTGGTCAGCTCTTCACCAGGATTGAATTTGCCTTTCCCGACACCTTTGATGATGCCGTATGCCACCGGCCACCCGAGTTCGGCATCAGCCCATGAGTATTTGCCGGTTATATCCGTAAAATCATGTGCATACCCTGCCGTATCTATTCCCATGACTGTGGCCACTCTGTTTATGATGGCGGCAATCTGGGCTCTCTTCAAGGTACCGTCGGGTGAGAATTTTCCCTTTCCGGTGCCGTTGATTATCCCAAGAGCATTAGCTGCAAGAACGGTTCTGTCGGACGTGTCAGAAAATGCATTCTCTTCTACGGCAACGCCTTTTTCGCTCATAAGTGTTTCTGCTGTTTTCCCGGATGATTTCTCAAGCAGGTTCATGAACATCCCAGCAATCTGTCCTCTTGTGACCGGAGAGGTATAGTTTTTCTGCAGATGCGCCGGGACAAGACCGGCGCTGACAGCTGCTGAGACTTCTGTTTTCGCCCAGGTTGACGGCTCTTCAGAGCTGATTATGACGACTGAGCATATGACCAGGATCAGCGTCAGAGCGCACGATCCGATTCTTTTCACGAAGGTTGTTTTTTTCATCTAGAACCAAACTTTCCACATGTTTTTGTCCATGTTATACTAGGGCGACGGTATTTTCAAGAGAAAAACATCCAAAACTCGATCTTTTTGGCAGTTTTGGGATTTTTCTTCACTAAAAAATGGGAGATGCAGTATCTGTTTGTGCTGCGTCCCCCATTATATTTTCTTTGATCTTTCCGTCACGGATTACTGAAGACCGGGATGGCCCGGCCAGTCTCTTTCAGGGCTGCCTCATCCAGTTTTTCATCGTTATAGACAAGTCTTCCGTTTATGAAGACCTTTTCGATCCCGAAGGACCTCTCCCGGTCCGGTATACCGTTCTTCAGCGCTTCCTCATCGAATACCGTCAGGTCAGCGTAGTATCCTTCCTTCAGATACCCGCGCTCGGGAAGCATGAAACGGTCTGCGACGGCGCCGGTCATCTTGCGGACCGTGTTGGGCATGGTGTCGCCCACCCCTGTCAGGGCGTCTTGGAGGAATTTCGGGAAACAGTCGTAGATCGCGGGATTCTGGACCCCGAAGTCCTCGACCCAGGCGTCGGTCATATACAGCACGTGCTCATTGTGCTCCAGATCCCTTATGATCTCCGGGGTTGAGTAGGGGCCCATGTTCACGCGGCCTTCGAAATTGCTCTTCTCGCAGAGCATCAGGTATGCCTTCAGATCAGAGATCCCCTCTTCCTTCGCGATCTGGTGAACGGTCTTGCCTTCATATTTCTCGTATCCGGGCCCCATGTAGGCGATCTGGATGTCGTTGAACCCGAATCCGAGCATTTTGCTTGCCGCATTGACCATCACGGCCAGCTTGATCATGGTGAGGGGGGATTTGCGCTGTTTCTCGTCCATGCCCTGGTACCAGGCGGGCAGGATCACGGAGATGACGGACGTGCCGAGGCATTCGTTATATATGTCGAACATGAGGTCCACGCCGTCAGCCCTGAGCTGGTCGAATATCTTTACCAGCTCGTCCTTGTCTTTGAAGCTCTTGGTGCCTATGAAGATCGCGTGGGAATACTGCAGCTTCAGAGGCGTGCCCCGTGAGATCTCCGCCAGCTCATCCATGGCCCGCAGTAGATGCGAGCGCCCGAACAGTTCCGGATAGGCCATGGAGACCTTGCCGAGAGCCCGGGCATGGACCGTAAGAGGTTTGTTATACTTCACGCAAAGCGCGGCGACTTTTTTGAGTTCTTCCTGATCCGCATAAAGTCCCGGCTGGTACATCAGCCCCAGGGAAAGACCGCAGGCACCCTGCCGGAGCGCATCCTCGAGGATATCCAGCATATGTTTTTCTTCTTCAGCTGTCAGCGGCCTGTTCTCGTTGCCGCCGGCGGCTGCACGGGCTGAACAGTGTCCGGCCAGTACCGCGATGTTGCAGGGCATATGTTTATCAGTAGCCCGGAAGTATTCTTCCGGTGTGCCATACTTTCCGGTGGTGTTCCTGAATCCGAAGATACCGCCTCCCAGCTTGTCAGTATTCGGATTTCCGTCTTCAAAGCCTATCGCGGAGATCCCGCAGTTGCCTGTAATGAAAGTCGTTATACCCTGCAGCAGGAAAGGGCGGAAATACGGGAACGGATCCTGCTTGATGGCAAACCAGTCGTTGTGGGAATGAGCATCGATGAATCCGGAAGACACAGATTTTCCCTGAAGATCAAATTCCATGTCCGCAGGGCTGTCGATATTTGCAGCTATTTTGACGATCCGGTCTTCTTCCAGCAGTATGTCTGACAGATAAGGATCGGAACCTGTGCCGTCATAGATCTTTGCATATCTGATAAGCTGTCTCATGGTATCTCTCCTTCGATGATAAGATATTGCGGATTCTGTGGCCATTATACTCGATTTCTCCCGGCTTCTCAAGTCGGTTGCCGGGGTGCCGCGGCATCACCGACGGGATTTTCAAATATATGTGACAAAAATACGGTTTTCATGGAAACTGAATAGTGATATAATTCTGCTGAAGGCACTGTGCGCCAAGATCAGGAGAGTCATAGGGGGAAAACCAATGAAATACTACAGAACGCTTGTCAGAGTGTCAGCTGTATCGCTCGTTATGATTATGCTGATGCTTATGATGGCATCATGTGTCAGTCAGGGGCCACAGCCTGAAGATGACCCGAAAATCACAGCACTTGAAAATGAATTGAGAGAATCGTTTCCCCTGACAGACGGATCGACATCGACGCGTCCTCTGGATGACGCTTTCCGCAATGCGATTTTCGGGGAGGATCACTCGGAAGCCGTTCATACGACGACTTATGATTCCTTCGAAAATCTGATAAACGGTAAATGTGATGTCATCTTTTCCGTACCGATCTCAGAAGAGCAGCAGGCCCGCGCGGAAGGGATGGGAGTGGAGCTGGAGCAATACGCGATCTCAAAGGAGGCCTTCGTTTTCGTCATAAACGCAAAGAATCCGGTCAGCTCGATCTCCCGGGATGAGCTGAGGGACATATACAGCGGAAAGATAACGAATTGGAAAGACCTCGGAGGTGATGACGCGGAGATAATCGCGTTCCAGCGCAATCCGGACAGCGGCAGCCAGAACTACATGCTTACGTTCATGGAAGGCAGGAAACTTACAGACGCGCCGGAGACGATGCGACCGGGGACGATGGGCGCGCTCATGGACGCGGTCGCGACATTCGACGGAGCTGAATATTCGATCGGCTATTCGTATTACGCGTATGCAGCGAACATGTACGGTACCGGGAACGAACTCAAGTTCGTGGCGGTGGACGGTGTGTATCCCGACGACACGACGATAGGGAACGACACTTATCCGCTCATCTCAAGAAACTATGCGATCCTGAGAAAGGACTCGCCGGAAAGCGCCAGAAGACTGGTCGAATGGATCCTGTCAGAAAAAGGACAGAGCGTCGTCTCGGAAAACGGATATTTCTCACTGACAGGGAACACATCAGAGACAGCTTATGTCCTCGGCACCGGCCCTGAGAGGCCATCAGAAGCATATTCGCCGGACAGATATTACCAGGCAGACACACTTGAAGGCAACGGAGTGATCCGCGACGGGCAGATCAGATATCTGAAGAACAAGGATGCCGAGAAGAAAATCAACGAGCTGCTTTTCGGCGCCGGGGAGTTGGGTTACGTATGGATCTTCAACGGATATCTTGCAATAAGCTTCGAAAAGACGGTCAACGAGGGCCCAGTCCCTAGCTATGAACGTTTCGAGCGCAAGCTTATAGATCTCAGAACAGGGGAGACAGTCGAAGAGCTTTCGGATCTGTTCTGGAAAGGAACAGATTTCTTCAGGCATATACATGAAGATACGTTCAATCTGTTCGGGAAAGAGATAGATTATTACGATGAAGTGCAGGTATCGGATATAATGTGGTTCTGTGCACCGGATGACTTCTCGAAACTCTGCGATCTAAGATATTTCATTCCGGCACGCCCGTACGACATGGCAGATCTCTGGGAGGACGGCGTTGAGATAACGGAGAGACACTGCAGGATCGAGGGCAATACAGGGAAGGAGACCGAGCGCGGCATCGTGTGCAGTTTCGGTCCTGAATCGGCACTTGGAGAATCCGATATTGAAAGGATAAACGCATTCGTTGAGAGCTATGTGCTCTCGGATGAGAACTACGCGGAAATTCTCATAAGGTTCCGTGAAGGTTTTTCCGAGTACTACGAAAATGCTGACGAGGCGTCACCTTCGATCTTCCGCGTGATTGCTGTGCCCGCTGAGGATTTGCTTATAATAAAGGCCGAGGCTCCGATGCTTTATGCTGTAGACATAAGGTTTGATTTGAAGACTCTCATGCCGGCGGAGTAAACCTCACATAAGCACAATTGCTTGGTTCAGGCTTGGCTTGCCAGTACGTTTTCGGAGGTTTGAGGGTAGTGTTGACACATAATGTATAAAACTTAACTGTCTATTTTTACGAAACTCTCCTCTGAGGCCAAAAAATAACGGAGGAACAGTATTATGGAAAGATACCCTGACTCACACAGAGAATTCGGATACCAAAGAGAACCTTTTCAGAACCCTTTCACTGGATTTACAAGTTTCAACCATTTTAGGAACAGCAGGCTCTACTCCGATGTAGTCGTCAAGCCCGGGAACAGACTTCTGGAGACAGAGAATCTCGAATGCTATCCTGTTCCGAAGTATGTACTGGAAAACGGTCGTGAAGAGGGTTTCTATCCCGACGCTTCCGTTGCGTATATACGTTTCCTGTGGAAGGAATTCGAACCGGAACGCGGCAAGTATAACTACGGATTCATTGAAAAAATTATAGAAAAAGCCCGTCAAAACTCCCAATCCATCATATTGCGGATGATGCCTCACAGCACGAGAGCGGAAGACGATGTGCCGGAATGGCTGAAGTCACTCATACCTTGTCCGGACCGTCCTTCCGGAGCACGTGTAAAGGATTCTCCGACGGATCCCATGTTCATAGAACTGTATACCGAAGCCGTACGGCGTTTCGCTGAACGGTTTGACAGAGAGCCTCTTCTCTTCTGCGTCGATATATGTCTTCCGGGAGCCTGGGGCGAAGGATATAAGCTGGAGCAGTATTCCGATTCAGAAATTGAGAAACTCATCTCTGCGTTTACTGAATCTTTCAGTCATACTATCTTAATCGGACAGATTGCACGTCCGGATATGATAAGAAAACACAGCGGAAGAGCAGCAATAGGATGGCGTGCCGACGGGTTTGGTGACCCTTTCCATGTAAAAGAGCTTTATCCTCCTCTTGTCGAACAACTTAAAGATATATGGAAAGCAGCCCCGGTATCGGTAGAATCGTACTGGTGGCTCGGAGAATGGCGGAGACAGGGATGGAAGATAGACGAACTTGCTGATATCTCGCTTGACTGGCATATCAGCTTTGTCAATGCTAAGTCACTGCCGATACCTCTTGAATGGAAGAGCAATATAGACAGATGGACAGACCGTATGGGGTATCATTTCAGAATCGATAAGTTCTACTACCCCGGCACCGCGTCTCCCGGAGACATTTTACAGTTCGGTATCGATATTACAAATACCGGAGTGGCTCCACTATATAAAGAAGTTCCTTTTCTGATCAGGTTAAGACCTTTTGCAGAATGTTCTGAAGATGCAATGATTGTAAGCAACTGCGGAGAAATAAATCCTTGCAAATGGTTTCCGGGAAATAACAGTGATATGGGTCTAATAAGACTTCCTGACAATGTGCCTCCGGGAGAATACTTTATTGATTTTTCGGTAACAGACGGACAGAACAACATCATGTTCTGCACAGACGCTGAAAGATACGGATTCTGGTATAATCTGGCAAAAATCACCATAATGTGAACCTCACACGATTGAAATCGCGTGCTTCTGGGAGCCGTTCGGCTCCGGTTGCTTTGTAAAAAGAGAACAGTTGGGACTGCTCTCCGTAGAAATACTCATAGTCGTTCTTCTCCATTTTTTGTTTTTTCACCTCCTTCCTTTTGAAAATAGAAAAAGCACGAAGTCCTGTTCCAATGGATTGGAAACGGATTCGTGCTTCGATTATTTGATTTTGATTTGATTACAGTGATGACGAATTTGGCTGTGATTTGACCGGCTCCGTCTGTTAAAACGAGCTACCTCTTTTGTTCCGAAATTCGAACTTGTTACGTTCTGTCATATCCCAAAAAATTAACAGAAAACGGCTTTATCCCAAAAATTAACAGGTATTTTTGTGTCAAATTGCGTCAGAATATGACAAAATGCGACAGCGGTTTTTGGCAAATGAAAAACCCCGAGAAGCTATATTTTCTCGGGGTTTGCGTGCATATATAGGGTTCCCGTTATCTCTTGGAGAACTGGGATGCGCGACGAGCCGCTTTGAGGCCGTACTGATAAGGAATTTCAGCTTTTCAATAGGCCGTAGAGCATTGTATCTACTAGCGTTGCGAGGTTTTCCTGTTTATTTGCTCCCTACTAATTAAATACAGGTATTGTGGGGTGTTGTTAGCGATTTGTACTGATCGAATTTACTTGAATGCCACGTTAACAACAGACGAGAGTTGTTCCGGCCTGTTGTATTTTACCTTCGCATAGATATCCATAGTGACTTTACTGTTTTTATGGCCGGCAAGGTATTGAACGGTTTTGGGATCTACGCCAGCAGCCACAAGGTTCGTGATATAAGTGTGTCTAAGTCGATGCGGCGTCACATGGAAGTCAAGACTACATTTAATGTTCCCATTGTTCTGGCAGGTATCTCCCAGTTCCGGATTTATCTTTTTTGTAATTTTCTGCCCGTTTATGTATTTATATATTGTCCTTTCCTCTGCAGTTCTGACTTTGATGTATTGCCAAAGACGAGTATACTGAGATTCAGAAAGGGGGTTGCCTTGTGAGTCTGAAACAACAAAGTCTGAATTGGAGCGTTCTTTTTCATTCTTCAGACATTCAACCAAACATTTTGGAATAGGGATATCTCTCTTTGCAGAAGGTGTTTTAAGAACTGTTGATATTGTTGGTCTACCATGAACAGTGCGCCAAACTCTCCTGACGGATATATATGGCACTTCAGTATCCAGGAAAACACAGTCCCACTCCAATGCGAGAATTTCTTCTCTTCTGAGTCCGGCATATATTCCAAGCATGACAAAAACATAAGGGGGGATGTCTTTGACGGTTTCAAGCAGTGCAGAAACCTGATTATCTGATAGTGGCTCGCGGCTTTCAGATGGCTTTCCACCTTTGGCATTCAGATATTTGGCGGGATTATCATCCAGTATATTGCTGTACTCTGCAGAATAAAATATGCTTTTTACAAGCATGTGTACTCTATTGAATGTATCGGCCGATAGTTTTGATACCGGGATCATAGCCATTTTCAAATCATCTGCAGTTATTTCTGACATGTATTTATCACCGAGAGGCGCGACTATGTATTTATAAACACTATTGGTATACCCGCGTAAAGTGTTTTCTTGAAGATGAGCTGCTTGCATAATCAACCATTTCTCGCAATACTCCTTAACCGTAGGAAAAAGCCTTCTGGTTTTTTCTTTCTCAATCTCTTTTGAGATATTTATGTACTTTTTTCTAACTTCCTCTTCGCTTTTTCCGTAGACACTGATTTTCTTCCCATTAGAATCTGTTGTTTGAATTCTGTAATAGAGTCCGCCTTTTTTCTTTAACTGCACGGAGATTGTGGGGATTGTTACTTGGTCATTGTTTTTGGCCATTTCTGTTCTTCTCCTTATTTTTATGTTATGGTGTTTATATTTTTATCTTTGAAAAGCGAGTTATCAAGGATGTCATTTTCAATGGAAAAACGGAGATCAAGCTGATCCCCGTTTTTATGGTTACTGGCTTACTGGATGAATATCACATATCAAAAACACCTGAAAGGGCTTTTGCAGTTTCCTCTGGCTTGTTGTATTTCACTTTTGCATAGATATCCATCGTTATCTTGCAACTTTCGTGACCAGCCAGATATTGAACTGTTTTAGGATCCACACCAGCTGCTATTAGGTTTGTAATATAGGTGTGCCTAAGCAGATGCGGTGTTACTTCAAAATCAAGAGTGTAGGTGACGTGCCCGTTGTTCCTGGCTTTTTCTCCTAGTTTGGGATAAAGCATATACTTAACATATTTGCCGTTTACTTTTTTCTTTGCTATCCGGGGCACAGCAGTCCTCACCTTTATGTACTTCCAAAGCTGCTCGAACTGTGTATATGAGAGTGGCTCTCCATCCTTGTTTGAAACGACATATTCTGAGCAAGCATTCTTCTTTGCGTTCCTTAAACAATCAACAAGGCAGTCTGGGATTGCTATATCTCTTTTAGCTGCTTTAGTTTTTAATTCGGTCAGTATTACTGGACGATTGTGTTCTGTATGCCAGGCTCTACGTACTAATATACATGGAGATGAGTTGTCAAGGCAGACACAGTCCCATTTCAAGGCTAGAATTTCTTCACGCCTAAGACCGGCATATAACCCGAGCATAACAAAGACGTACGGAGGAAGGTTGCGCACTGTGTCAAGAAGTCGATCCACCTGTTTGTCTGTTAAAGATTCCTTGGCGTTTTGCGGCACACCTGTTTTTTTGCCTGAGAGGAATCTTGTTGGGTTATACATTATTATTTTGCTTTCTTCTGCAGAGTTAAAAATACACTTCAATATAACCCTTACTGATTTGTTTACTGATTCTGATAATTCGGAAACCGAGGCGAGGGCCAGCTTTATGTCGTCAGCGGTAACTTCAGCCATTTTCATTGTACCAAGAGTAGAAATGATATGACGGTTGACTTTTGAAGTGTAATCGAGAAGGGTAGTCGTTCTTACATGGGCTGATTGCATCAGCAACCATTTCTCGCAATAGTCTTTTACTGAAGGTGAATCCAAAATGAGCTGAACATCTGAAGAGCGGTGTTCAACTTCGTCATACTTATTGCACAGTTCCTCAAGTGTTTTGCCGTATATCTGTATTCGTTTTCCATCTGGTGTGAAAACATATGCTTTGAAGTATTCATGTCCGTTTATTGTTGCATTACAGTAATTAAAATAAGGTACTCTTCTTTTTACCATGTATGTTCGTCCTCCTTTTTATGTTCTCATTATTTCTGAATATGTGATCGTGAATCAAGGATGTCGTTTTTTTCGAACAGCCGAGGGCAGGGGATACCTTGAAATATTCGTTTCTCTGACCGGTCTTGCCCTGTGTGTAAAACGGGCAATGTATTCCTGGATGCTGTCCTCAGTGAAATACACACAGCCATTTTCTACATACTGAACAAAAGTGATCTGCCCGTTTGCTCTGGCTGCATCAAGTGTCCCTATACTGACGCCAAGAATCCCTGCTGCATCTTTTCTTGATAGTAGTCGTTCCATTTGTCTTAATGTCCTTTCCATTGACCGATTGCTCAAGGAGCATCGATCTCTTCTGGAATGTCTATGTGTCCGCCAATGCCAATGACAGCTGCTTCCTTGATCGCATCCGTTTCGGCTCTGCTGAGCCTGCCAAGATATTGCAGGCACTGTCTCTTGTCTATCGTGGTGATCTGCTCACCAAGGGCGATACTGTCGTTCATGAGTCCCTGAGTCTTTTTTATAAGGTAGTGAGTCGGCTGGGAAGGTTTCTTCCCGGTCTTTGATGATATCGGTACAATCACAAGTGTGGGTGAAAAGATGTTTCCGATGTTATTCTGAAGCAACACTACAGGGCGTATACCTCCCTGAACATGGCTTCCATCATGCCCGACGGCTCCGTAGCCGAGATCGGCAATGTAAATATCTCCCCGTTTGAAATCCCAATCTTCTCTCAATCTTGATTTTCTCCTCTCTTCGTTTTCGATATTCTTAAGTGCAAGGTATGCTGTGATATCACGGTAGTGTTCATGGTTGAAAAGGTCTCTGTATGTCATATGTTTGTTTTCTCCAGTTCGTTATGTAATAACGGGAGCCGATCCACCGGTCGGTACACCGGCTCCCTGTTGAAATCTTTTAACGTCTCTCTATTGTTCCCGTCCCGAGAGAGGACATTGCTGTCCGATGGGCAGATCATCAGGCGGCGGTTTTCTGGACCGCTCCATAGGGGTCTCACCTCCCCGCCTTCTTTGTGGCCGGGCCGCGAATTACGGAAGTATCATTGTCCCCGATGCCTGTCATCGCCTCCTCCGGCAGCGGACCGGATTTTGTTACATGGGCTTTATCGCTCGCCCTATCGGGGTCATGGCGCGCCTGTAAGCATGGCTATTGACATCGGGAATGTACCTGATGACTGGGATATTCAGTTTTCAAATAACACGAACCATGAAGGTTCGGGAGAAAACTGAATCCCGCCTGCTGGGGCTTCCCATCGGAGTGAGATTTGTCCTCTCACTCTACAACGGACATTTTTTAGGCGATTGGTGGGGTGCCATAAAGAAAAATTTTAAATTTATTTCGTATAGCGTCTATTGCTTCCAAAATTACTGTGTGATGAGTCCCCTTTTCACGGGCATATTCCCGTACTGGTTCCCCGCCGATCATACAGCGCTCGAATATTTCGAGTTGTTTGGGTGTGAGAAGAGGTTTGAACTTTTCAATGACCATCTTCAGATCTACCGCGTTTTTATCGTTTTCATTGTCGGTGAACCACCCTTCTTTTCCTTCATCGAGAGACTGCTCTATTGACAGTATCGGGGCGAGTCCCTGCGTTTTAAGGTATTCCCTGTATGTTTTTTTCTCCTCAGCGCGAAGAAAACGCATGACTTCTAAACTGACTTCTGTGACTTCTCCTGTTTCCCTAACTCTCGTCCAGTAGCGTTTTGCCTCCCCTTCGCCAGTCGTCCAAAGGTCATAATCAAAATATGGTGATTTGTATGTGCAATCTTGTGTTGTATTCATTTTGTGATCTCCTTTTGATTTTGGATTTTTTGATTTTTGGTTGATCAAAAATCCGGAGATCACGGGTATTCAGCTATGTAGCATTGCCATTTTCTAGGCATAAAAAATCACCTTTCCGCCAGCTGTAAGCAGCGGGAAGGTGAAATAAAAAGAGCCGCGTGTTCGGTGAAGTCTATGCCGATAAAAACAATAATAGTAAAAACTATTACTTGTTTCACGCGGCATTGGAAGACTACACCTTACAGGCGGCTCACTAGCACAGCCATGAAATATTAAGTTTTATAGATGGGTGCTTTGATTGCTATTTGACTATTTTTATCCTTCTCATGCTCATTACATTGTAGGTTGTTTCGTTCCCACACTTGTTGCACTTGAATCTGAAATGGCCAACTGCATCTTCATATACACCGAAAAGTTTGTGTTTGCAGTGCGGGCAGTACAGATATCTTACTTTCTGACCTGAAACAGCGTGTATTGCATCCAGCATCTTCTGCCTCATTTCCGGTGCGATTTCTTGTGTTCGTACGTTTGTTCTACTCATGATTCATACCTCCATGGATCTTCATAAAATTCTTCAAAAGGGCGGCTTTCTGTATAGCCAAGCTGTTTCAGTCTGATTTTTGCTGTGGTCAGTGAGACCCCAAAACAATCAGAGATCATTCTTATCGTACGAAGGTCTTTGTTGGTGTAGTAACCTTCGTAGTCTTTTAACTTGTTCGTAATGCTGTGTCGGAATATCGCGAGGCTTATTTCTTCACGGGGCATCAGTATTGCTGCTGCCAGAGCATTTGCCTGCCACTCGCTCCAGTCGCTGGGACTTTTAAGATTCCGGCGGGGACAGCAGATCCTCGCTGCATACTTTTTTCTGCATGCAACTTTTCCATCTGCGGATTCCAAACGGAAAATGATCTGATGTGCACATTCGTGCGCGAGGGTAAAACGGCGTTTACCGCACAGTTCATGCAACCGCTTTGGCTTCACGAAATCATCATCGAGAACCACCTGGTTCTTCTTTAACGGCAAAGTCCGTTCTTCCCCGTCAACTTCATACGTAAACTCAAAATCCTCATAAGCGGTCAGACCGCAGAAGTTTCCGTCAGAAGAAAGATGGGCGAATTTAATGTCAAGTCCCAGATACTCTTCAGCGAATTGGTCAATCGCTGTTGGGTTTGGCATTCTGAATTGGCTGGTATCGGCATACTCAGGGAACTTATCTCTGAAGTCCGATATAACAGTGTCTGCTATCTGTTCAATCTTGTCATAAGATAAATACATTAGTTTCACCATGAACGATTAGAGTGCTAAATGATACGATATTTCGTGCGTGTGAGGATTATAACACGAACCATTTTTCGTGTCAATAGCTTTTTAAAGAATTTTATTGCAAATTTTCAGACGAGATTTTTCATTATGTCTGTGCCAATTAGCGTCTCAGTTAATCTACGATTGAAAGTGTTGAGAAAAGCCAGATGATTATGTAAGGTTTATAAAATCATAATGCTTTGATGACGTGTTTTGCCACGCCCTGTACTGTCAGTTCATTTACCAGGATTCTCTTTCCGGGATACATCTTTTCATTGGCGTACTCAAGAATCACTTTTTTCGTCTTTTTATCGATACCGCCATAGACCTTCAATGTATTCTCGCCATTTTCATCCAAAGCGACAACTATATCGCCGATATCACAAACCTGCTGCTTTCGGATCAAGACCAGATCTCCCTCTGAGATTTCTCTGTCTTCCATTGAATCACCAACTGCCCTAAGAAGATAGAACTCTCCTTTACCGAAAATGGCTTCCGGCAGACTGATGTACATTTCGACTTCTTCTTCCTCCGCCTCAGGATCACCGCACCGAATGCTGCCTACCAGTGGGGCAGAAAAATAGCCGGTCGGTGTTTTGTTGATTTTTGGAAGATTTGTAATCTCACCGTTTTCGTATGTCAGCATCCCACGTTTATCCATCTCTACAAGATATTTATATCCTGCTGCAGGAGAAAGGCTTACTGCCAGGGCAATTTCACGCGTGGTGGGTGTTGAATGGTGCTGCCTGTAATAATCTCCGATATAGTTGGAAATCTGCTCCATGAGTTCTGGATTTTTGCTTCGCATATTCAATTCCTCATTTCTTGATTTAACGGAAGCGTATTGCTTACGATAGGTATTATACTCACTTTTTTTGTAATTGCAATAGGTTTCGAGAGTTTTTTTATAATTCAGTTTGGTTGTCGGTTTTTCTCGACAACATAACCCTATATTTTGTCAGGATAAAAGAAAAAGATCTTTCTGGTGGTTACAGAAGGATCTTTTATTTCTGGTACACTATATCTCCCAGAACTATGACGGAGGTTTTATGAGAAATGGGAAATGCATACGGATATGTAAGAGTTAGTTCTTACGAGCAGAATGTGGAGAGGCAAATCATTGCTATGTTTGAGGCTAGTGTTGAGTCGGATCGCATCTATATCGATAAACAATCCGGTAAGGATTTTGACAGACCATCTTATCACCAGATGCTCGATATGCTTCACGCAGGCGACCTAATATATGTTCTGAGTATAGACAGGTTAGGACGAAATTATAAGGAGATTCTTGAGCAATGGAGAATTCTGACAAAGGAAATCGGGGTGGATATATGTGTAATTGATATGCCTTTACTGGACACACGTAAAGGGAAAGACCTAATGGGCACATTCATTGCAGATCTTGTTCTCCAGATTCTCTCTTTCGTGGCTCAAAGCGAGCGGGAGCACATAAAAGTAAGACAGGCACAAGGGATTGCAGCGGCAAAGGCCAGGGGAGTGAAATTCGGCAGGCCCGAGAAGCCTTTACCGGAGGACTTCGGAGCAATCGTTCGGGCATGGATAGAAAGAAAAATCAGCACGGAAGACGTACTGAAGAGATGCGGAATATCTGAGTCTACGTTTTATCGAAAACGAAAGAACTTCATGGAACGAACAAAATAAAACGCTCGTCAAAAGGTGTGCTTTATGATAGTTCCAATACACAACTCAGTTTATCATAAAGGAGAAGTAAAGTCAATGTAAATAATATCATTAAAACAGGTTTTCTGATTGATTTTCAATAAAAAAACACAGTCTGATTTGATAAAAAACCTTTTTTCACAATGTACACAATTTGACAACGATAACTAGTTAAGTAAAGAAGGGAACGTTTGAAAAATCAAAGAACTTTCAAACGGTCTCTTTCTTTTTTATACGTGTCGTTTCATTTGGGCTTTTCATGTCTCCTGTGTTTTCCAATCGTTACATATTATTTGGTGAATTCATATCTTAACTGAAGGAGAATCAAATCATGGCACTGATCAACTGTCCTAAGTGTAATGAGCAGTATTCCAGTAGCATAGCATCATGCCCACACTGCTCATTTACGCCAACCATATTCGTCTGTCCTGAATGTGGTGGTATTTATGGCATTAATGATTCAAAATGTATTAATTGCGGCTTCCCATTAACTGATGTGTTGAAAATTCCTGCTACAGATGAAGTTTGTCAGAAAAACATCGAAGATGTAAAGGCCTCAATCGAGGAAGCTACCTTAAGTTTCCAGCTGGG
>JAEEGL017428270.1_pt1 | contig 21292 bp, 17 predicted proteins | sample 9134231 | NCBI WGS metagenome assembly JAEEGL01 (sample SAMN16246548, study PRJNA631951) | gut metagenome | biome: gut microbiome; feature: rumen; material: fiber-attached | host: Bos | place: Iran: Karaj | collected 2018-10
ACCTCTGAACCATTACTTAATTTAACACGAGCATATTTTCTTAATGCTGAGTTTGGTTTCTTAGGTGCTTTAGTACCAACACGAGTACATACTCCACGTTTTTGTGGTGACTCATATAAAGATTTCTTTCTATCTTTAGTATTGAATCCATATCCTAAAACTGGGCTCTTACTCTTTCTTACCTTTTGACCTCTTTTGTTTCTAATCAATTGATTAATTGTAGGCATAAAAACTCTCCTTCCTATAACACACTTCCAGGTGTATCATATTTTCTATTTTAATTAAGTTTTCCTAAGAAAACTCGAACTACTTAATAATACTATACTATGAAAAAAAAATCAAGAACTTTCTTGATTTTTATAAACTTTTTTACTAATATGCACTTACTCTCTTACCATATATGGTTTCTGGCTCTTGTTTATTTATAACTTCTACCCAAGTACTATTATCACTTGAAACTGATGTTATATTATTATTAAATGTTCTATTATCAGCAAAAACATGCCATACAGCTATCTCATCAAGATTATAAGTTGATCCCAAATCTATGGTAACGCACCGTAATCCGGTTGACACTGATCTACCATATTGAGTTGATATTATTACACCATCTACAATTTTAGAATATGAATATGTAGAATTATATTGATTTACAGTTCCAGTAACTGTTTTATTTAACGCTATATTTTCACCATCTTTCATAGTTTGTATTTCTACCCATTGATTATAAGCGTTCGCGCTATTTCCATTAATGCAATCTTTTACATATCTTACATTGTTTAATTTTGTTGTTGTTTTCTTAAGAGGACCGGTATACTTAATATTTACATATCCCGAACCATCTGAGGCTTCCTCATATCTTTCAGTATTAATAAAATATTTTCCACTATAATGTTTAGTTGTGGTATCACCAGTATCCGGGTCAGTAAAAGCACCTCCTGGTTCTCCACTGACGGCTGTTTGACCACCTCCACCATAAGATGCAACTAGTATTTCATCAGTTGGATCTGGCATTGAATTAATATCATATTGATACAAGTCAGAAGCTGATGGTGTTTCAGAATAATATCTTATAGATGTTGATACTTGATTATCAGCATAACCAATATAAATATATAATTTTTCACCTTTTGATAAATATATATACCCAGATACTCTATCACCATTTGTCCCAGAATATTGTGGACCATATGCATCAATATAATAATAGCCAGTCATAGGAGCAGTGAATTCTTGATAATCAAGGTCACTTGTAGTAAATTCTTGATTTAAAATACTAGAATCCACATTAGCAAATAATCTATCTCCAGTATGTAAATTGTTTGGATCATTTGGTTTATAATATCCTAAAGCATTTACAAAAATACTAGTTGTTTTACCAATTATATCGTTTGGAACACTCTCATCTAACCAAGCATAGAATTCCATAATAACATTACCATCACTAGACTCAATATAAACATCATCATATAAACTTACTATTTGTGAATCGGAAAAATCACCATAAGTTAAAGATCCGCTTCCAATTCTATAAGCATATCTTATGTGCTCATAATATGCTTCTTCACTATTACTAACAGCTGCATAAATATTTGTATGAACGCCCTCAACACTATCTGTACTCATTTTAAACCTATATGGGGTTTGAGCAATACCTTCTGCATCACTCATAGGGTAAATTTGTCCACTTATAGTAGTACCATACGTTGAACCATATCCTGTACAACTACTATCTATACACATATCAAAACCAAGTTGCGCTACTGAAACTTGTCCAATATTTTTTTCATCTATTGTAAAATATAAAGCATATGTTAAACTCAAAAAAGTTATAGATACACCTATAACTGTTAATGTTGTAATAAATATCTCCCTTTTTATATATTTAAGTAAATTCATACATATGCCTCTTTACTATTATCACCTTTATTTTATAATAAATTCACTTTAAAATCAATTCATTTATATAACTTATTACCAATCATATTCTGCTTCATAACCAGCACTAACATATTCACTACATTTTAAATATGGGGTATAAGTAAGATCATATTCCCCTCTTATTACTTTTACATACCCACTACATGTTTTGTTTTTGTTATCTCTAATGGTACTAATATAGTTATTTTTAATTAAATGACTTATTCTTACTATTAAAGTCCCTTCAGAGAAATCATTATTGTATTGTTCTAACACATATTTTTTAGTGGCTTCTATTAAATCACTTTCAACAACATCATAATTTACATTTTTTCCACTTATAATTAATTCTGGTTTTAAAAGTGGTACTGCTTTATTAATATCTCTTACTAATCCCATACGATTTAATCCGTATATTGAATATACAAGTAAAATAACTGCAATTAAGAATGCAATTAATTCACCAACAAGAGTCCAACCTTTTTTATTCATATTATCACCTATCTTATACTATATAACTATTATAAAAAAATATTTAATATTTTTCTAGTTATTATATAAAATTTCTTCAATTATTTTCTTTTCTTTAGAATCTTTAAATGAGCTTAATGCTTCTTCTATTCTTTCTTCTTTATACTTAAACTTTAATTTACATTCTAATTCATTTAATTTATCTATAGTGTTATTTATATTTTTACTAACAAGTGCCTTAGAAACATTATTGTTATCAGCTATTTCACTTAGGCTTAAATCCTCGTAATAATAGTTTTCAAAATACATTTGTTGTTTTCTTGTTAATAAACTCTTATATACTTCATAAAGCTTTATAATATTTTCTCTTTCTTCCATTAAAACTCCTTAAATAAACCGTATATATATTTTTCTATATCAAAAGACATTAAATCTTCTGCTTTTTCGCCAAACCCAACAAATTTAACAGGTATACCAGTATCTTTTTTTATACTTAAGACTATTCCACCTTTAGCAGTTCCATCCATCTTAGTAAGTATTAATCCGGTTATATTAGTTATCTCTTTGAAACTTTTAGCTTGATCTATGCCATTTTGACCAGTAGAAGCATCTATTACAAGCAATGTTTCTTCTGGTGAACCTTCACATAAATTATTAATTACCTTATTTATTTTCTCTAATTCTTTCATTAAATTCACTTTATTTTGAAGTCTACCAGCTGTATCAATTAATACAACATCAATATTATCTTTTTTAGCACTAACTAAGCCATCATAAACAACGCTTGAAGGATCTTTAGAGTCACTTCCATAAAATTCACATCCAACTCTGTCAGCCCAAATGGACAATTGATCAACAGCTCCAGCCCTAAAAGTATCTCCAGCAATTAGCATTACCTTCTTTCCTTCTTTAACTAATCTAGTTGCTATCTTAGCTATGCTTGTGGTTTTACCTACTCCATTAACTCCAACAAATAATAATACATTTAATTTATTAGGTATTATTTTTAAACTAGAACTTACTACTTCACCATCTACATATAATAAGAGTAATTCATCAACAATAACTTCTTTTAATTCATCAAAGTTTTCAATATGTTCTTCTTTGCATCTTTTCTTTAATTTATCAATCATAAACATAACTGTTTCAACACTTATATCAGACATAATTAATAATTCTTCTAATTCATCAAAAAAATCATCATTAATTTTAGTATATTTAATACCAAGAATATTTAACTTATTAACAAATTCTTTCTTAGTTTTTTCTAAACCTTTTTCATAAGTTTTAATTTCTTCAACTTCTCTTTTATCTACTTCTTTAATACTTTTAGTTTCTTCTTTTTTACTAAAAATATTTTTAATTTTAGAAAACAATCCCATTTATATCACCAATTTAATTATACACTAAAAAAGAGTTCAATAAAAGAACTCAATTATTAATTATTGTGTTATTACATATGGGTCATTAGCTGATCCGCTTCCACCCGATACTAGCACATCCGATTTTAATGATATAACTGGTCTAATGTAATACTTACTAGTTGAACTAGTCGATGTAACGAACCCTCCAGTAGAAACAACATATGTATATGAATAAGAAACAAATTGGAATGGTGTTATTGTATAATAATTAGCATTTCCGTTTATATAAGTTTTACTATTCTTATTATAAACTCCGCCAGCATATGCAACTTCATCCAATGTTATAAGTCCTATTGGATATGCTAAAGCTTTATTTCCAACTGAAGAACTTGAAGTAGTAAACAAATCTCTTCCTACATTTGGACATGCATATTGTGGAGTTTTGTTAGAATATAATCTTCCATATGCGCCATAGTATATTTTAGCGCCGTTTGTGCCATTTATTGTTCTATCATTACAAAATCCTGCATCAGCCAAATATGAACTAAGTGAAGATAATGACGAAGTATAATATCCATCTGTCGCAGTTTTGATAGCCGGTGGGTTTGTATTTGCGTATGGTTCTGATGATGTTCCAAACATATAACCAACATACATTGGATCATCTCTTGAAGCATTAAACTGAGATGTTGGAGAAAGACCGGAATTTCTAATTAATCTTATTGACCCGTCTTCATTTATTCTTACTATTCTCCATATATCACCAGCAAATGATACATAATTGTTTACTACATGACCCCTAAAGAAATATGTTGTTTTATTATTTAATGTATTTGTACTTGTTTGATATAGTCCAAGCCCATTCCAAGTATCTTTCTTTGGCTTTGGTGCATATCTTTCTACTTTTGTTACAATAGAACCGTTTACTTCTAATATCTTATACAGATTTTGAGGATCTGAAGTACAATAGGTAGCGCTTGAATTACAAGTATATTGGCCAATATGATCGCTAGAATAAGTTTGTTTAGATGTCTTTGTGCCAGTCAAATAAAACATGCCCGATGTTGTATCGTATGAAAACGTTGTACCCACTTGCTTATTTGCGTCACTTGTAAAACTAACCGTCTCTGTATATGTGTAATATCCATCATACGCATAATCACTTGGATTTGCGTAATTGATTCCACTTGATGCTGTTACATATTTACTAGATGTATTTGAATTTGGTGCTTCTGTATTATCTAGCATTATTCTGTTTGATAATTCTATATTATCTGCATTTCCATTTGTATATGTGTATGGAGTTAATATTACTATCTTTCCCGTATATGTTGCTCCAGCATTATAATCTTCTGGATGCACCCCGGTATTTTTATTTGTTATCGTCATTGTATATGTTTGTGTTGTATTTCCTGCTATTGATATTTTTGCTTTTATTAACCCATCATTGTTTGGCATTATTGTTTCTGTTTCTGTTGTTCCGCCGCCATTTGTACTTGATAATGTGTATACCAAATTATCCCCCACAAATGTTGTGTATACATTGCTCATCTTTATATCATAATATGATGTACTACTAGTTTCATTCTTGACACTAAATGTTTTTTCTACACTTCCACCTACTGCCAATGAACTTATATCAATTATATTTTCTCCAGTTAATGTTAAATGTACATCTAGTAATGTTGCATTTCCATTTGAGTCACATGAAAGTATTTTATAACCATCTCCGTAGCTATCGTTATCCTCACCAGTTATATCTGAAACAGACGAAATATCATTTTTATAAAAATAATGTTTCCCATCTACTATTGCAAAAGATGTTATTTTATTTCCTACTACTTTTATACAATATTTTACATCTTCAGTTCCGGTTAATTTTAACTTATCTATTCCACTATCACTATAAAATCTTTTTATACTCGCAGTCGGATTAGAAAGCTGTCTTGATATTATTTGTTCTTCCGCAGATTTATATACTGATTGCGCTTGTGTGACAAACGCACTCTTTTTTGAATCTGTAAATAGCTTTAACACGTTTGGTACCGCAAACACAACTAATAATGCTAATATCGCTATTACAGCAAGTAATTCTATTAATGTAAAACCTTTCTTATTCTTCATAATTAACTCCACCAATTATATTCTATATTTAATTATATAACTTATTTATAATCTTGTCTAGTATACATATTAAACAAAAAAATAGAATATTTACTCTTTTTATACATTATCATTTGAACTAATAATTATTTATTGATAAAATAAAAGTTGTGTATAAGGAGTGTATATGAATGAAAGCATTATTAAAAATTTAAGTGAGGATTTAAATATAACTACTAAACAAGTAGAAAATACATTAAAACTTCTAAGTGAAGGAAACACTATTCCATTTATCGCAAGATATAGAAAAGAAGCGACTAACGGATTAGATGAAGAACAAATAAGAAAAATAAATGAATCTTATGAATATGAAGTAAATCTTTTAAAAAGAAAAGAAGATGTTATTAGATTAATAGATGAAAAAGGACTATTAACAGATGAAATTAAATCTAATATAATGAACGCTAAAAAGCTAGTTGAAGTTGAAGATATATATTTACCATATAAAGAAAAGAAGAAAACAAAGGCAACTGAAGCAATTAAGAATGGATTAGAACCACTAGCTAAAATCATTATGAGTTTTCCAAGTACATTTGATAAAAACAATACATCTAAATTTTTAAATGAAAATGTAAAAACATTTGAAGATGCTGTTACTGGAGCTAAATATATAATTTCTGAATGGATAAGTGATAATGCATATTATAGAAAATGGATTAGAAGCTTTTTCTGGAAAACAGGAATAATATTTTCTAAATTAAAAAAGAATGCTAAAGATGATAATAAAACATATGAAATGTATTATGACTTTAATGAGCCGGTTAAATATATTAGACCTCATAGACTTTTAGCTGTCAATAGAGCTGAAAACGAAAAAGTAATAAATGTTAATATTGATGTAAATATAAATGAAATAATTTCTTTTTTAGAAAAAAATGTAATAAAAAAAGATTCACCAGTAAATGTTTATATAAAAGAAGCTATTGAAGATGCTTATAAAAGATTAATTAGTCCTAGTATTGAAAGAGAAATAAGAAGTGAACTTACAGAAAAATCAGATGATGAAGCAATTAAAGTATTTAGTGATAATTTAGAGCACTTGCTTCTTACTCCTCCAATGAAAGATAAAACTGTCTTAGGATTTGATCCGGCTTATAGAACGGGGTGCAAACTTGCAGTAGTCTCTCCTACTTCTAAAGTATTAGATATTAAAGTAATATATCCACATGAACCACAAAATGAATGGAATAAATCCAAAGAATTATTAAAAGAATTAATTAATAAATATAATATAGATATAATCGCGATTGGTAATGGAACTGCCTCCAGAGAAAGCGAAAAATTAGTTAGTGAAACTATTAGTGAAATTAATAAATGTAAATATGCAATTGTATCAGAAGCAGGAGCATCTGTTTACTCTGCTTCCAAACTTGCTATAGAAGAGTTTCCAGACTTAACAGTAGAAAAACGAAGTGCAATATCAATTGCTAGAAGACTTCAAGATCCTTTAAATGAACTAGTTAAAATTGATCCTAAATCTATAGGTGTTGGTGAATATCAGCATGATGTTGACCAAAAGAAATTAAGCGAATCTCTAGACTTTGTAGTTACTAAAGTTGTTAATAATGTTGGAGTAAATATTAATACTGCTTCTCCATTTATTTTAAAATATATATCTGGTCTTACTAAAACTAATATAGATAAAATAATTAAATATAGAGAAGAAATTGGAAAAATAATGTCAAGGGATGAATTAAAAAAGAAAAAACTACTCAGTGATAAAGCTTTTGAACAATCAATCGGATTTATGAGAGTAATTGACGGAACTAACCCACTTGATGAAACAAACATCCACCCAGAAAGCTATGATATAACTAATAAATTATTAAATCATTTAAATCTTGATATTAAGTTAATTGGTAAAAAAGAATTAATAGATGTATTAGATAAAATTGATATTAATAATTTATCTAAAGATTTAAATACCGATATTTATACAATAGATGGTATTATAAATTCTCTTAAAGCTCCTAAAAGAGACTTTAGAGATCAATATGATGCTCCTATATTAAAAGAAAATATATTAAAATTAGAAGATTTAAAAGTTGGAATGAAATTACAAGGTACAGTTAGAAATGTTGTTGACTTTGGAGCATTTATTGATATTGGAATTAAGAATGATGGACTTGTTCATATATCTAAAATAACTAAAAAGTATATTAAACATCCTAGTGAAGTATTAAAAGTTGGAGATATAGTTGATTGCTATGTATTAGATATTTTAAAAGATAAAAACAAAGTATCTCTTACTCTAATTGACCCTAACGACTAGACAAATAGTATTAAATATAGTATAATTTATATTACTCAAATGAACTTTTATTTGGAGGAATATTATGAATGATAAAAATAAAGGAGAAACTTTAGTTTTTGCTTTGGGTGGACTTGGAGAAGTCGGAAAAAACATGTATGTAATAGAGCATGATGATGAAATAATTGTAATTGATTGTGGTGTAATGTTTCCAGAAGAAAATCTACTTGGAATTGATTATGTATTAGCAGATTATAATTATTTAAAGCAAAACCAAGACAAAGTAAAAGCATTATTTATAACACATGGACATGAGGATCATATAGGTGCTCTTCCTTTTGTTATACCTAATGTTGAATTTCCAAAAATATATGCATCTAAAGTTGCTTATAAACTTATAACAAATAAATTAAATGAAAAACTAATACCAACAACTAACTTAGAAGAATATAATGAAGATACAGTTGTTAATTTCAAACATTTTAAAGTTGAATTCTTTAGAACCACTCACTCTATTCCAGATTCATATGGAATAAGTATTACTACACCTAATGGAGTAATTGTTTCAACTGGTGACTTTAAATTTGATTTAACTCCTATTGGGCCTATGGCCAATCTTCAAAAAATGGCTAAAATTGGTAGTGATGGTGTAAAACTATTAATGAGTGATTCAACTAATGCCTTAGTATCTGGTTTTTCAAATAGTGAGTCAATAGTTGATGAAACTTTAGGTGAAATTGTTTCTAGATGTAAACACAGATTAATAATAGCCACATTCGCATCTAATATTTATAGACTTACACACATTATAGAAACATGTAAAAAGAATAACAGAAAAGTTGTAACGTTTGGAAGAAGTATGAATAATAGTATTGATATAGCATTAGAATGTGGTTATATAAAAGATAAAGACATTATTATTACACCTGAAGAAGCTAAAACTTTAAAGCCAATTGAAATATGTTTATTATGTACAGGATCTCAAGGAGAACCACTTGCAGCTCTTTCTAGAATTGCTAATGGTACTGATAAAAATATAACTTTAATGCCAGAAGACACAGTAATATTTTCTTCTTCACCTATTCCTGGTAATGCTCTTAGTATAAATAGAATCATAAATAAATTATATTTAAAAGGTGCAAAAGTTTATACTAATACAGATGAAGCAGATCTACACACAAGTGGCCATGCTAAAAGTGAAGAATTAAAACTATTACTTAGAATTATTAAACCAGAATACTTTATGCCTATGCATGGAGAGTATAGAATGTTAAGAGCACATGCAAAACTCGCAGAAGACTGTGACATAAAAAAAGAAAATACTTTTATATTAAAAAATGGTGAAATGCTTTCATTACATGATGGTATTGTTGAGAAAAAGGGTTCTATACCAATTAATGATATATATGTAGATGGGAAAAGAATTGGGGACGTTGGTACTAACATAATAAGAGATAGAAAAATAATGTCTACAGATGGAATACTTTCAGTTATATTAAATATTGATTCTAAAAACAAAAAAATGTTATTAGAACCAAATATAACAACAAGAGGATTTGTAATAGTTAATGATAGTCAAGAATTACTTAAGAATATACAAACTAAAATATCAAGTATTGTATTAAACGAGTTAGAAAAAGATAATTTTAATCCAGTAGATTTAAAAAATAAAATAATACTTGAGATAAACTCTTATATAATTGATTCAACAGGAAGAAGACCAATCATAATACCAATTATTTTAGATATAGAAAAAGATAACGATTAGTTATCTTTTTTCTTTTGTATTTTATAAATCATTTTTAGTATAAACTTTCTACTAAATATTCTATTAGCAAATACACCGACTTTTACCCCAAAAGATGGTATTATTATTAGTTTATTTTTCATCATTTGAGATATTGTATAGTCTACTACATATTCTGGTGTCAATCCCTTTAAACTAAACTTTACATTTGCTCTATCATTAAATCCTGTGTTAACTGGTCCAGGACACAATACACTTATTTTTACATGAGATTTATCTCTTCTTAACTCCTCATATATAGCCATTGTTAAATTATAAACATAAGATTTAGAAGCATAATAACTAGACATTAAAGGACCTGGTTCAAATGCCGCAGAAGAAGCAACATTTAGTATTCTTCCACTATCTCTTTTAACCATATCTTGTAAAAACAATTTAGTTAAAATATGATATGCTTTCACATTCAAATCTATCAAATTTAATTCTTCATTCAAATCAGTATCAGTAAATTTACCAAATATCCCAAAACCAGCATTATTTATTAAAAGATCAACTCTGCCCTTGCACTTTTCATACAAATCATATACATTTTTTTCAATAGATAAATCAGAAGCTATAATATCAACTTCACCTTTTAAAGATTCTTTTATTTCTTTTAATTTTTCTTCATTTCTAGAGACCAAGATTAAATCATACCCTAAATCACTTAGCTTTTTAGCAAACTCTAATCCCATTCCATTAGAAGCTCCAGTTATTAATGCTCTCATAATTACCTCTTTTCTAAAATAATTATAAAATAAAAAACAGGATTTTTATAGTCCTATTTTTTATTTGTTTTTGTTTTAACATCACAATTATTAAATTCTTCAGCTGCTACAAAATATCTTCTTACATATCTTTTATCAGCTTTATTCTTAGCCGCATTCTCATTAACATAATTTCCAATGAATGTTAATCCAGCTTCATCATTTGACATAAATGCCCCTCTTAACTCAAAAGGTGTTCCAGTGGATACTTCTTTACAAGTTTTCACCCCTGTCTTAACAAATGTCAAAGAAACCTTTTGAATAAAAGCTGAAAAAACATACTTATTAAGAAATTCATTTCTTATTTTTTCATTTTCGAAATTTGGTTTTAATTCCCAAACACCCATAGAAAATGATTCACCAATTAATAAGTCTTCAAATCTTTTCATTTTCTATTCCCCCCCCTTTCTTTTTAAATAAATTTATTTTCTAAAATTTATTCCTCGTTTTAAAAATATAGCTTCTGCTTTACTTCTTAGTTCAGTATCTTCCCTTTGCAATTCTCTATAATGTTCCAGAAACTCTCTTGCATTATCTATATAAACCCAATCAAGTTCCATACCAACAGCTATTTCAAAACTATTGTCAAAATTAAATCTTAATCCGGTATCTTCATTATAGAAATTATTATCTTCTGTGCGTTCAAACCTTATTCCAGTTAAAACTTCTCTACATAAATTATTATTGATTTTTCTGATATATAATGATTTAGAGTTTATTGCATTACGATTTGAATTACTATAGTAGTAATGTTTTAACACTCCATTATCAGAAACAAATTCATAATCACTAAAAATATCAATTTTTAATTTTCTAAAGATTCCACCATTAGGATATTTCTCGAATTCCTTTAAGTATCGTTCCTTATTTTCTTTTTCTTTCTTCTTAAGAAACTCTAAATATTTCTGACGTTTCCACTCTTTAATATCCATAAGCACTCCTTAAATTTTGAGCATATTATAACACAGTATGTATAAGAAGTAAAGAAAAAAGAAATTGCTACTTAGCAATTTCTTCTGCTCTTGTTTCTCTGATAACAACAACTTTAATTGTTCCAGGATACTGCATTTCTGCTTCGACTTTATCTTTGATATCCTTAGCAATTTTATAACTTTTAGCATCATCAATTTCTTCTGGTTTAACGATTACTCTTAATTCTCTACCAGCTTGCATTGCGAATGTTTTCTCAACACCATCAATTTCATTTCCGATTGCTTCAAGTTGTTCTAATCTCTTAACATAGTTTTCTAAGCTATCATTTCTTGCACCTGGTCTTGCTGCTGATAAAGCATCTGCGATTTGAACTAAAACTGATATTACTGAAGTTGGTTTTTTATCGCCGTGGTGTGATTCAATTGCATTTATAACAACCGGATCTTCGCCAGCTTTTTTAGCAACATCTGCTCCAATTTCTACATGACTTCCTTCAATTTCAAAGTCAATAGCTTTACCAATATCATGAAGTAAACCGGCCCTTTTAGCAAGTGCTACATTCTCTCCAAGTTCTGAAGCAAGTAATCCTGTTAAATGAGCAACTTCTTTGGAATGACTCAAAGCATTTTGACCATAACTTGTTCTGAAATTTAATTTACCAATTAATTCAACAAGGTAAGGATCTACTTTAGTTAAATTCAATTCAAATAAAGCTTCTTCTCCTTTTTCTTTAATCTTATTCTTAAAATCTTCACAAACCTTATCATAAAGCTCTTCGATTCTAGCAGGGTGGATTCTTCCATCTTTAATTAAAGCTTCAAGTGTGGTTTTTGCAATCTCTCTTCTAAGAGGATCAAAACTTGATAAAACAATTGCTTCAGGAGTATCATCTATTATTAAATCAACTCCAGTTATTGCTTCAATAGTTCTTATGTTACGACCTTCTCTACCAATAATTCTTCCTTTCATTTCATCATTAGGAAGTGTTACAGTAGATACAGTTTGTTCACTTGTAACATCATTTGAATATCTTTGCATGCAATCTACCAAGTATTCTTTTGCTTTTCTGTCAGCTTCTAGTTTTGTTTCATCTTCTCTTTGTTTTAAATATTCAGCTATTTCTTTAGACATTTCATTTTCGACTTTTTCCATTACTAAAGTTCTAGCTTTTTCTTTTGAAAAACCAGATATTTTTTCTAATAATTCTATCTGTTCTTTTAATAAGCTCTCCATTTTTGCATCTTTTTCTTGCAATTCTTTTTGTTTAGCCAATAAATTCTTATCTTTTTGATCTAATGATCTCTCACGCTCATTAATAAGCTCATCTCTTTTATCAAGACTTCTCTCACGATTATCGATTCTATCATTAAGTTCATTAAGTTCTTTTTTCTTTTCTTTTATTTCTTGTTCGGTTTGTTGCTTTAACTTATATGATTCTTCCTTTAACTCTAGAACATTATCTCTTTTAATTCTTTCTGCTTCTTTTCTAGCATTTTCAATTAATTTATTGGCTTCATTTTTAGCAGCTGCATTTCTTAATCTACTAATTAAAAAAGTTACTCCAGCTCCTAATATAATTCCAATTAAGCCAAGCAAAATGGAGAAAGAAACATTATCCATATTATTCCTCCATTAATTTTATATTTAGAAAGTGTGAACTACTTCCTAAATATTATTTTAAGATTTTTTACTATCAAAGTCAAATGATATTTAAGCAAATATTCTTTTTATTTTAAATACTATTTTATTAATAGAAAGTAATACTTTCATCTTAAATGTATTAGGCACTTTTACATCTTCTATTAGTTTTGTATCGCCATATTTAATTATATATTCACCTATTTTATCTGAAACTTTTAAGTTATAGTCGGTACTTTTAAATACTTTTAATTCTGTTTCTATATTTGTATCAACAGGCAAATATAATTTTATTTCTTTATCAGAATATACTTTTTCCTTTATTCCTAAAACTTTAATATCTCCAATATATTCACCTTCACCAACAACATAAAAATATTTATAATTCTTGATAAAATATTCACCAATATCAACAGCATCTATAACATGTGTTGGTTTATCAAGTTTAGCATTCGCATTTGTTGTAATGATTAATATGTTCATATTATTCTTTTGATAAATACTAATCATACAGTATCCAGCTTTGCTTGTATACCCCGTTTTAGCCCCAATAATTGGTGAGACATCTAAACTACTTTCTTTATTATAATATAAAACAGAGTTTTTTATTGCTTTTCCATTAGTGAGCTCATAAGATTTTGTTGTAAATATTTTATAAAAATCAGGATTCTTCAACGCATACTTAATAAGTTTTAATAAGTCTTCCATAGTTGAATAATTACTTTCTGAATCTTTACCATAAGTATTAGAAAATGAGGTATTACCCATATCTAACTCTTTTGCTTTGTCATTCATTAATTTAACAAATTCATCTGTCGAACCAGAAATCAAAATTCCTAACGCTTCAGTCGCATCAGCTGCAGATGGTAGAATTGCACTATATAATAAATCCCTATATGTCAATTCTTCATTTAATTTAAAACCTATTCTAGAATAATCATATAAATAAGGGATTTTAGGAAACTTTACTACTTCATCTAATTCTTTTATATTTTCTAAGGCAACAATTGTTGTCATAACTTTAGTTAAACTCGCAATTGGCACTCTATCTTTTTCATTTTTAACATATAATATTTCATTATCATTTAAATTATATACTAAAACATTATTAGAATATGCTTCTTCTGGTTTTGCAAAGACAACAATTGGTACAAATAATAAAACAACAAATATAAATATTTTCTTTTTCATAATAAAATAATTATAGCATAAACTATAATTATTTTTTACTATCATCTTCTTTACTAAAATAATGTTCTCTTACTTTATCATATATTTCTTTGCATAATTCAGGGTTGTTTTTAAGAACGAGTTTTACATTTTCTTTACCTTGTCCAATTCTTTCACCTTTATATGAGAACCAAGCACCACTTTTATTAATTATATCTACATTAGAAGCGAGATCAACAAGTTCACCTTCTCTAGATACTCCTTCACCATACATAATTTCTACTTCAGCAGTCCTAAATGGTGGGGCAACTTTATTCTTAACAACTTTAATAACAGTTCTATTACCAAGTATTTCATTACCAACTTTAATCTGTTCTGCACGTCTAACATCAAGTCTAACACTTGAATAGAATTTTAAAGCTCTTCCTCCTGGTGTTGTCTCTGGATTTCCAAACATTACACCAACCTTTTCTCTTAATTGATTAATAAATATACAAATAGTATTTGTCTTATTAATAGCACCACTTAATTTTCTTAATGCTTGAGACATTAATCTTGCTTGAAGTCCAACATGTGAATCTCCCATTTCGCCTTCAATTTCAGCTTGTGGAACAAGTGCTGCAACACTATCAATTACTATAATTGATATTGCTTCACTTTTAACTAAAGCTTCACAAATTTCTAATGCTTGCTCTCCAGTATCTGGTTGAGATAATAATAAATTATCAATATCGACTCCTAAATTTTTAGCATATATTGGATCTAAGGCATGCTCTGCATCAATAAATGCTGCCCTTCCTCCAAGCTTTTGTACTTCTGCAATAGCATGTAGAGCAATTGTTGTTTTACCACTAGACTCTGGTCCAAAAATCTCTATAATTCTTCCTTTTGGGTATCCACCAACTCCTAATGCGACATCAAGTGCAATACTTCCACTAGACACCACATCAATATTCTTAACTCCCCCTTCTCCTAATTTCATTATTGCGCCTTTACCGAATTGTTTTTCTATATCTAAAAGCACTTGTTCAAGTGTATTATCTTTCTCTTTTCCTTTCTTTTCCATATATTTTCCTCCTTACAATAATATTTTAACTCACCGATTTTTCAATGTCAACAACTTTTTTCAAACATTTGTTTGTTAAAATTAAATTTTACATATTTGGGTGTATATCAAAATAAAAAAATCTCTATAAGAGATTTTTGAATTTTTATTGTAAATCTTTTGAAAATAAATATTTTTTATTATTTAAATAATATTGTACACCACTTACTACTGATAATACAGTTGCTACTAGAATTAAAAATTCAGCAACTCTTAAATTAACAAGTTCAAATGGTAAATTTCCAAAGAATAATAATGTTAGACCAATAAGCATAAATATTGTCTTAATCTTACCAGTCCAGCTAGCTCCAACAGCTCCATTCTTTTGACCAGCAATCATCTTTATTGAATCAACAGCTATATCTCTTATTATTACAACTACTGGAACAATAACACTAATTTGATTTTCTACTGCTAATATAATTAATACACCATTTACTAACATTTTATCAGCTATAGCATCTAATACTTTTCCAAAATCAGTAACTTGATTATTCTTTCTTGCTAAATATCCATCCAAGAAATCTGTTAATGATGCTACCAAGAATAATACACCAGCAATCATATATTTTAAACTCAATATTACTTTTCCATTTGCAATTACATATGTTGGAAATTCAATTCCAAATTTATAAAAAGGAAATACTAATAGTACTAGCAATATAATTGATAATAATACTCTACTAATTGTAATTTTATTTGGTAAATTCATAAAAATTAACTCCTTTCAACATATTAAATCCAACAAAATTTTGATTATCAACTTTATTCTTTACTACTAAAAGAACAACAATAGCCATAATAACTAAAAATATACCTATCAAAACTAAAATAATTGTTTTAGATTTGCTTTTTCCTTTAGAAGATACTTTAGTATATGGTGAATATATTTTTTTAGAAGATTCTTTTTCTTCTTCTTTTTTAATTTCGCTTACTTTTTTTTCAATTTCAGCAATTGGTATTCTAGAAGTATAATTAAACATAAACTCATTATATTCAGACATAACTTCATCTTCATTTATATTCAAATACTTAGCATATTTTTTAATTAACTCTTTTAGAAAAAAAACATCTTTAAAAGCATTGGCATTGCCATCTTCAAGATTATCAAGTTGAGCAAGAGTTATTTCCATATCATTAGCTGCTTCTTCTTTACTTATGCCAAATTCTTCTCTTTTCTCTCTAAAACTTTCTCCTATATCTTTCATCTTTCTCCTTTTATAATAATCTTAATAAGCCATATTTTGTACCATAAAGGTGACAAACATTTATCTAAGGTTTCCCTTCCTTTACTCCGTTTAGTTCCTTCGTAAAAGTTCCCCTACCAAATTTGGGTTTCTCGCTCGCGGGGTTTACGCCGTTCCACTTCCTTATCCCTAAGGACATCGTCACTATAGCACTTTTATATCTACTTTAATCAGTTCTTGATTATTTCGAAGCCGTAAAGCAAAGCTTTCCTAGAGTTATTTTTTTCTCTAGCACGAACACTACCGCCATCACAGGACAGTGCGAGTATGGACTTTCCTCTACATAATATTTTATGCAGCGTTTGTCTAAAAATTATTATTCGTTTTCACCATAAACTATTTTTTCAAGATCACTTATACGTTTAATAATATCTAAATTAGTAACATTTTTACCAGTATTTGAAGTAGCTATATCTAATTTAGATTTTAAATCACGTATTTCTGATTGTAAACTTTGATTTTCACTTTCAAGATTCTTAATCTCAACAGCTAATTTCTTAATGATACTTTGGTATTCAGTATAATCTTTGATAACTAAATCCAAAAATTTATCAACTTCCTGAGGTCTATATCCTCTAGCATCAAATTTAAATTCCTTCTCAAGAATATCTTTTGTAGTTAAAAGTATTTTATCATCTATCATTTTAACACCCTCATCCTTTAATCGTTTACGACTATAATTTTACAAAAAAAGACATAAAATGTCAATTATTATGCCTTTACTTTTTTATTAGAAACTTAATCATTTCTTCTTTTTCTTTTTTACCTATTATAATATCATGTATAAGATTTATTATTGGTATTTTAACTTTTTTCTTCCTAACTAATTTATGAATTGATTTTAAAGTATACATTCCTTCAACTGTAGTTTCTTCTAAATATTTATCTATTTCTTTTTGAGAAGCACCACCACCAATTAGATATCCAAAACTATAGTTTCTTGATTTTGTTGATGTACAAGTCATGAGAATATCTCCAAAACCAGCAAAAGACAAAATACTTTTCTTTTTACCACCCAAATATTTAATTAATTCCTTTATATCATTCATGCTCTCAGTAAGAAATAAAGCTCTTGTTGAATCAGTAACTTTCATACCACTTAACATTCCTGATGCAATTGCCATTACATTTTTAATACTACCACATATTTCAATTCCTCTAACATCTTTAGTTGTTCTAAATTTAGTTGTTTTATTCTCAAAACAAGACCTTACAATATAATCAACTTCTTTATATTTAGTTGCTAACGAAAAACCTATACTAGAATTCTTTACAATATCTTCAGCAAAAGTTGGCCCTGATATTACACCAAACTTATTTTTTAAATATAGTCTAAATATTTCATCTAAGAACAAACACTTATTTTGTTCAATACCTTTTGTTGCAATTAAAACCATAGTTTTTCTATTAATATATATTTTTAAATTCTTAATAGTTTCTTCAAAAGCAAAAGCTGGAACTGCTATTACTATTAAATCAGATCCATTTATGCATTCTTCCATATTACTAGTAATGTTAACTTTACCATTTAATATATAATCTTTTAATTTAGGACTTTTTTTAGTTTTAATTAATTCTTCACACTCTTCTTCATTATATGTCCAGGAACAAACATTTAATTTGTTATTTACTAATATATGTCTTAAAGCAAGGCCATATGCCCCACATCCAAGTATACTAACTTTCATAACTTCACCTCATTTAATTATAGCAAATATTTATACAAAATAAAAAGACAAGTTATTAACTTGTCTTATTTATCTAATATAAATGTTTCTTCTAATGCTTCAGCAGCATCTTCACTAATTAGTTCTTTTGAAAGTTCTAATTCTATATCAGAATACTCTCTAGCACCAGTTCCAGCAGGTATTAATTTACCTAGAATAACATTTTCTTTTAATCCTCTTAAGTGATCAACTTTTCCTCTTATTGAAGCATCTGTCAAGATTCTTGTAGTTTCTTGGAATGATGCAGCTGATAAGAATGAATCGGTTTCTAGAGATGCTTTAGTAATACCAAGTAATACTGGTTTACCAGTAGCAGGTACTCCACCATTTAAGATTATTGGTTTATTAACCTCACCGAATTCTTTAATTGATACAGCAGTTCCTTCAATGAATGAAGTATCTCCTGGTTCAACTATCTTCATCTTAGGTATCATTCTCTTAACAACAACCTCTACGTGTTTATCAGACATATCAACACCGTGAGATTTATAAACTTTTTGAATTTCTTTTAAGATATACTCTTGAACAGTAATTGGATCTGTTACAGCAAGTAATTCTTTTGGAGCAATTGCACCTTCTGTTAAAGGCTGTCCTGCTTCTACTTCTTGTTTTAATTCAACAGCAAGTTTTGAGTTATACATTGTTACATGTTCTCTAACTTCAACATCATTAGCAACATAAATCTTATATTTACCTTTGTCACCTTCTGATATCTTAGTTACTTTACCACTGATTTCAGCAATTGTAGCTTTAACTTTTGGACTTCTTGCCTCAAATAATTCTTCGACTCTTGGAAGACCTTGAGTTATATCTCCTGCACCAGCAACACCACCAGTATGGAATGTTCTCATGGTTAACTGTGTACCAGGTTCACCAATTGATTGAGCAGCCATAATACCAATAGCTTCACCAACTTCAACAGTTGATCCAGTTGCAAGGTTTCTACCATAACATTTACAACATACACCATTTTCTGTTTTACATGTAAGTATACTTCTAATTTCAACTGATTTAATACCAGCTTTTTCAATTTTATCTACTATAGCTTCAGTTATTAATTCACCTTTTTCAAGAATAACTTCTTTAGTTTCAGGATTAATAATCTTTTGATTAGAATATCTTCCTAAGATTCTTTCTCCTAAACTTTCAAGAACAGCTCCACTCTTTTCATCAACAAATGCAGATACTTCTACACCTTGTATTGTTCCACAATCTTGTTCTCTTACGATTACATCTTGTACAACATCAACTAATCTACGAGTTAAGTAACCAGCATCTGCAGTACGAAGTGCTGTATCAGCTGTACCTTTTCTAGATCCGTGTGTAGAAAGGAAGAATTCTTGTACATCTAGTCCATCTTTAAATGAAGCTAAGATTGGAATTTCCACACTAGAGTTATCTGTTTTTGACATGATACCACGCATACCAGATAATTGAACTAATTGTGCTTTACTTCCTCTTGCTCCTGAATTAAAGATTAAGTTAAGTGGATTTTCTAAATCCTTAGAAGCTTTATCAACTAAGTCAGCTTGAACTTTATCTTTAGCGTCAAACCATAATTTAACAACTTTATCGTGTCTTTCACTATCAGTTATTAAACCACGTTTAAATTGTTTATTAATTTGTTCAATTGTTTTGTTAGTTTCATCAATTACTGATTGTTTAACATCACTATCAGTTATATCTGATAAAGAGAATGTTATACCAGCAAGTGTTGAATGTTTAAAACCTAAATTCTTAAGTTTATCTAGCATTACTGAAGTTTCAGTAGTTTTATATCTTTTGAATATTTGAGCGATTATTTTTCCTAAATCTCCTTTTTTAAAGGCATCAGTTAAAGGCATATTTTTAACTGCTTCAACTAAATTAGTTCCTTTTTCTAAGAAGAATTTATCTGGAGTTAAATGTTCAATATTCTCTTTACTTGGTTCATTTAAGTAAGGATATGTATCTGGTAATATTTCATTAAATATAATCTTACCAGGAGTAGTTACTAAATACTTTTCTCTTTGATCATCAGTAAATACTTTATGTCTAAATGTTTTAGCAAGTAAACATACTCTTGTATGAAGAGTTATATCCTTTCTTTCATAAGCCATTAATACTTCATCTGGACTCTTATAAGCATGTCCTTCTAAAGGTAATCCAGCTTCTTCCATTGTTAGATAATAGTTACCTAAAACCATATCTTGTGATGGAGTAACGATTGGTTTTCCATCTTTTGGACTTAGGATGTTATTAGCACCTAACATAAGAATTCTAGCTTCTGCTTGAGCTTCTTCTGAAAGTGGTACGTGAATAGCCATCTGGTCACCATCAAAGTCTGCGTTAAATGCAGTACATACTAGAGGGTGAAGTCTTAATGCTTTACCACCAACTAGTTTAGGTTCAAATGCTTGAATACCCAATCTATGTAGAGTTGGTGCACGGTTTAACATTACTGGATGTTCTTTAATAACATCTTCAACTATATCCCAAATTCTTTCGTCTTGTGCATCAATTAATTTTTTAGCACCCTTTATATTATGAGCTAAGTCTCTTTCAACTATTTCATGAATTACATGTGGTTTAAATAACTCTAAAGCCATTTCTTTTGGAACACCACATTCATGCATTTTTAGATTTGGACCAACTACGATAACGCTACGACCAGAATAGTCAACACGTTTAACTAATAAGTTTTGTCTAAATCTACCTTGTTTACCTCTTAACATTGAAGATAAACTCTTTAATGCTCTATTTCCTACACC
>JAEEGL011781323.1_pt1 | contig 21291 bp, 15 predicted proteins | sample 9134231 | NCBI WGS metagenome assembly JAEEGL01 (sample SAMN16246548, study PRJNA631951) | gut metagenome | biome: gut microbiome; feature: rumen; material: fiber-attached | host: Bos | place: Iran: Karaj | collected 2018-10
CTCCCGCCCCCCCGGCGGGCAAGCCCGCCGGCACACGCTGGGTAAATGCGTGCCCCGGGAAGATCCGGAAGATCCGGCACATTTGCGGCCGTAGCCACGGCGTCCCGCCGTGGCGGACCGCCGAGCAAACCAGCCCCCACATCCGGAAAATCCAGCCCCCCCCGGCGGGCAAGCCCGCCGGCACACGCTGGGTAAATGCGGGCCCCGAATAAATCCGGAAGATCCGGAAGATCCGGAAGACCCGGAAGCCCGGAAACTCCAGAAGCGGGGCCATGGATCATCCAGTGTCTGGGATTTGCCGCCGCAGTCTTGCCGAGAATTCACCCATGCCTCCCCTCTACCTTGGAATTGATTTAGGCACCACCTCCATCAAGGCCGCCCTCTTCGACGGAACGGGCGCCCTTCTGGGCGACGGCCTCGCCGAGTACACGCTGGAGACCCCGCGCCCGGAGATTGCCGAACTCGCGCCGCAGCGCTATCTCGACGCGCTGGAGACGGCGGTGCGCGCCGCCCTCGTCAAGGCAGGCCGACCCGCCGCGCATCTCCGCGGCATCGGCCTCACGGGGCAGGCCGAGACGCTCGTCGTCACGGACGCCGCAGGGCAGCCGCTGCGCAAGGCGATCGTCTGGCTTGACAACCGCGCCGTCGAGGAGGCCCGTGAACTGGAGGCGCGCTTCGGCATCGACCGCCTCTTCCGACTTTCGGGGCAGACCGAGATGCTCCCGTGCTGGCCAGCCGCCAAGATCGCCTGGCTGCGCCGAAACGAACCCGCCGTCTTTGCCGCCGCCGCGAAATACCTGATGGTCGAGGACTTCGTCGCATGGCGCCTGACTGGCTCCTGCGCGACCTGCCGCGGCCTTCTCCCCTCCACGCTCTACTACGACCTCGCGACTGGCGAATACGATCCCGCGATGCTGGAGGCGCTCGGCCTCGGCCCGTCGCAACTGCCCTCCCTCCGCCAGCCAGGCGAGCCGCTTGGCTTCACGCACGGCGGCTTCGCGGGACTTCCCGACGGCATCCCCGTCGCCGCTGGCCCGCTCGACCACATCTGCGGCAGCCTCGGCAGCGGCGGCAAGGTCGGCATCGCCACCGAGACCACGGGCTGCTCCCTCGCCGTCTGCGCCCCCCTTCCCCGCCTTATCTACGACGGACAGCGCCGCATCAGCACCTACCACGGATACCTCCCTGGCTCCTACGCCCTCCTGCCCTGGGCGCCCACCGCAGGGATGCTGCTGCGGCACTTCCGCGACGAATACTGCCCTGGCCTCGACTACGACGCCCTCACCGCCGCCGCCGCCGAGATCGCGCCAGGCGCCGAGGGCCTCATCATCCTGCCGCACTGCGCAGGCGCCGTCTCGCCCGACTGCAATCCCGCCGCCCGCGGCGTCGCCTGGGGCGTCACCCTCGCCCATACCCGCGCCCACTGGGCGCGCGCCATCCTCGAATCCATCGCCTTCCTGCTCCGCGACCAGCTGGAGGCCCTCCACGGCCTCGGCGCGGACTTCGCCGAAATCCGCTCCCTCGGCGGCGCCGCCAAAAGCCCGCTCTGGCTGCAGATCAAGGCCGACGTCCTCCGCCGCCCCATCACCACGGTCGCCTGCACGGAAGCAACCGCCCTCGGCGCCGCCATCCTCGGCGCCGTCGCCGCGCAGGACTTCCCCGACGCGCCGTCCGCCGCCGACGTCATGGTGCGGCCCGCCCGCGTCATCGAGCCCAGCCCTCTCGCCGACCGCTACGAGCGCCTCTTCCGTCAATACCGCGCCCTGAACCAACTGCTCCTCCCCACCTTCCACTCCTAACCCCCTCCAACCTCATGGCAACCCCCTCCTTCAAAGTCGGTTTCGTCGGTTTCGGCGAAGTGAACACCCCGCGCGAATTCATCGACCCGCGCTGCAAGGCTGCCGCCGACCGCCTCCGCGCCGCTGGATTCGACCTCTTCGAGACCGCCCCCGTCTCCGACGACCCCAAGGGCGAACAGGCCGACCGCGCCGTCGCCGAACTGCGCGCCGCCTGCATCGACGCCCTCGTCGTCTGCGTGGCGGGATGGATCCCGAGCTGGGCGGTGCTGCGCGTCATCGAGCCCTTCAAGGGGCTTCCGATGCTCCTCTGGGGGCAGTCTGGCTGGCGCGCCAACGGCCATTTCGTCACCACCGCCGACCAGGCAGGGACCACCGCCCTTCGCGCCCCCCTCGCCGCCCAGGGCTTCCGTTTCAAGTATCTCGTCGACTTCAAGGATTCCCCGACGCGCTCAGACGAGGCCGCCGCATGGCTCGCCGCCGCCCGCGCGGACTTCCTGCTGCACCACCAGACCATCGGCTTCTGCGGCTACCGCGACATGAAACTCTACGGCACCCTCTACCACGGCAACCTGCTCAAGGCCAGGGTCGGCTGCGAAATCGAGCATTTCGACCTGCTCGAACTGGTGCAGATCCAGCAGCAGATCCCCCTCGCCGTAGTCGCCGCGGGCACCGAGAATCTCAAGTCGAAGTGGGCCTTTGTGCGAGATCCGCAGCCTGGCACCGTCGAGAACTCCGTGCGCCTCGCCATCGCCATCGAGCGGAAAATCTGCTCGCGCGGCTACAGCGCCTTCAGCTTCTGCGACGTCGACGGCATCAAGGCCCTGCTCCACTTCGCGCCCGCAGGCGCCCTCGCCTATCTCCATGAACGCCTCGCCATCCCGACCGTCCCCGAGAACGACTCCTACGGCGCCGTCACCGAATGCCTGATGCGCGCCCTTACCGACGAAGTGCCGATGTACATGGAGTTCTACGAGTTCACCAAGGACACCGCCCTGATGGGCGTCCCCGACTATGTGCCTGGCTCCTGGGTGGACGGCAAGGTCACCGTCATGCCCAACGCCTTCGGCTCCTTCGGCGAGGGGCTCCTCAATGTCTCCCGCCTCAAGACGGGGCCCGTCACCCTCGCCCGCCTCGGCGAGGATGAAGACGGCGCGCTCGCGATCCACGCCGTCACCGCCGACGCCAGGACCCCCGAGACCTGGGAGGAGGCAGGCTGGGCGCCCCCCGCCCCGCAGCTCCCCACCCTCGAAATGCACTTCGGACGCCCCAGCGACGACTTCCTTGAGCACGTCGCGGGACAGCACTACATCGTCTCTTCAGGCAATCGGCTGCCGCTCCTGCGCGAATACTGCCGAATCACTGGCATCCGCTTCATCCATTAACCTTCACCGCTTTCCGACCATGCTCATCCAACCGCACAGCAAACTACTCTTCATCGGCGATTCCGTCACTGACATGGGGCGCTCAGGCGACCACGGCCCAGGCCAGGTCTCCGAAGGCCTCTTCGACCCCCTCGGCAAAGGCTACCCCACCGCCGTCAACGGCATCCTCAACGGCTTCGCCCCCGAACTCCACATCCATGTCATCAACGCCGGCATCGGCGGCAACGACGTGCGCGACCTCAAGCGGCGCTGGCAGACCGACGTGCTCGACATCCAGCCCGACTGGCTCTCCATCATGATCGGCATCAACGACGTCTGGCGCCAGTTCGACAGCCCTGGCCAGCCCTGCCGCTGGGTCCTCCCCGAACAATACGAGGCGCTCCTGGAGGAACTGGTCGCCTCCACCCTCCCGAAGGTCAAAGGCCTCGTCCTCATGACTCCCTACTTCATCGAGGAAAACCCGCATGACGCCATGCGCGCCCGCATGGACCAATACGGCGCCATCGTCAAGGCAATCGCCACCCGCCACGACACCATCTTCGTCGACCTCCAGGCCGCCTTCCTCGACGCCCTGAAGCACCAGTATTCAGGCTATTGGGCCTGGGACCGCGTGCACCCGAACATCCCCGGGGCCTTCGTCATCGCCAAGGCGTTCCTCAAGGCCGTCCAGTTCGACTTCGCCGCGCACTGCTGACTGGCGGCGAAGACCGCCTTGCAGGAGATCGCCTCATGATGGCCTCCGACCAACTGTCCTCCCCGCCGTCTCTCCCAGTCGGACTGGAGGTGTTTCTGCAAGAAGTCGACCAGCATTACCAGGCGACCTGCGCGGCCGTCCGCCAGCCAAACTCCTTCGACATCATCGGCACCGAGACCTCCACCTGGAAGCCGCTGGTCAACGAGAAAGGTGTCGTTTCCCTGGAAAGCCAATTCACGCCGAAAGGCGTGCCACACGACCCGTTTTCGGCGGTTCGGCGCACCCTGCTGGTGCTCTTCGATCCAGAGCGCGAGGGGTTCGGCGCGTTCCGCCAGAGCGTCTCGCACGAATGTCTGGAGGGCTGGATGCCCGCCTCCCGAGTCACGCTCCAGACCGAGCGCCATTCATGGCTCCGCGAACTCGCGCTGGTTGACGAAGAGGACAATCTACACATCAAAGTTGAAATCCCAGGGGAGGAACGCTTCTACACCATACCCCTGCCAAAATCGCAGCGTCAGGAGGATCTGTGGGGACATCCCCTGCCGCCTCCGACACCACGGCAGGACGGGACGGCCTTCGCGGCCGCCCTCGCGTCTCTGGAAAAACACTGGCGCGCCGTCTTCGCGGCTCTGCTTGCCTGGCCATTTCCGCACGCCTTCCTGAAACGCGGCATCCTCGCAGGTCTGGCCAAGGCACTTGTCACGCAATATGACGGCGCCCTGCGATATGGCGCCACCAGATACTACTGCGACGACGGCAAATGCGCGGAGTCCTTCCCGCCCACGGTCTTCACCTTCGCGGAGGCGGCCCTCTTCTACGGCCTGGAAGCCGAGGCCAAACGGCACCTCGGACATTTCCTGGAATCCTTCGTCACTTCTGACGGCGAAATCCTCCACCGCGGCAACGGCGCCTCGCTTTCCGAACACGGAATGTTGCTGGAACTCTTCGCGCGGTGCCGCCGCCACACTGGAGACGCCGATTTCCAGAAACGGCACGCTCCGGTGATTCAGGCGGTCGTCGACAGGCTGCTCACTTTGATTCGGACGGCGGGCGATTCGCTGCTCCTCGGCTGCCCCGAAGACGATTTGCGCAATGCCCCGCACCGCCGATGGTTCTCCTGCAACCTATGGGTGGCCAGGGGACTGCTCGAACACCAACGGCAATTCGGCGGGCTTGACGACAGCGAAATCGCGCGCTTCGCGGCCCGCTGCCTGAGCCAATGCCGCGCCGCGACGGTGGCCTGCACCGACGGCCTGGCGTTCGTCCCTCCCTGCGTCGAGCCATGCCCGCCCTTTGCGGACATGAACGACTTCGTGGAGGTCGCCCCTGGCGACGACATCCACTCGCTGGCCTCCTACACAAACTACCGCCTCTACCCCGAAATGCTCTCCAGCGGATTGCTTTCACCCGAGACCGCCAAGAAAATCCTCGCTTTTCGGCGGGCACGCAGCGGGGATTTCCATGGCGCCACCACTTTCAGGCTCTTCAGGGACTATCCCCCTTACGCCAAGTGCCTGGACAACTGGCCCGTCTACCATCTCCTCAAAGGACTTCTGCATTACGGAGAATGGCAGGAGGCCGCCCGAATCCTCGCAGGACACCTCGCGCTTCACCAGTCCAGAACGACCTTCTTCGCCCCCGAAATGACTTTCCAGGAACGCCTCGATTCCACCCATTGCACTCCAGCCCAGCTTGCCGTCCCCCTCGCCATCCGATATCTCTGGGGACAATGGCCCGCCATAAACAAGCCGCAGGCGAAGGCATGACCGCTCGCGACAATGACCGCTCCTTGCAGGTTGATTATCGCTTCCCCATACGTGTCGGCAATCGCCGCCATTTTCATGCCCGAAGTTGTAGCCACGGCGGGACGCCGTGGCTACGTCCGCTTCGTCAAGTGCGCTTTTCCCCAGATGGATCGGCAATGATCCCTCGTGAAGCAGACAATTCGGCATGACGACATGACGAAATGGCGACTGAGCCGACATGACGACATGACGACATGACCAAAGAAACGCGGGGCAATCTTGCAGTTGTCATGGCAGGGGATATCGCGCAATTATTAAACCAAACTAATCATTTTCCCGTATCGGCATTATATTTAGGGCATTGTACCGAACCGTGGGGGGCATTTCGCCTGAGATTTTAGTCCATCCTAAATCGAGGAAGATTCAGTATCCGCCATGAAGACATTGCGTGACGCCAAGATAGGCGAGACGGTCACCGTCATCAAACTGCATGGGGAGGGCGCGTTGCGGCGTCGAGTCATGGACATGGGCATCACCAAAGGCACCGAGTTGTATGTGCGGAAGGTCGCGCCGCTGGGCGACCCCATCGAATTGACGGTGCGCGGCTATGAACTCTCGCTGCGCAAGGACGACATCGAGATCATCGAGATCGCCTAAGGGAGGTTCGCCTGGATGTCCATCAGAATCGCGCTTGCGGGCAATCCGAACTGCGGCAAGACCACCCTCTTCAACGCCCTTACTGGCAGCAGCCAGTATGTCGGAAACTGGCCAGGCGTCACCGTCGAGAAGAAGGACGGCGCCCTACGGAACCACAAGGATGTCATCATCCAGGATCTTCCAGGCATCTATTCCCTCTCCCCGTACACGCCTGAGGAGATCGTCTCCCGCACCTATCTCGTCGAGGAGCACCCCGACGCCATCCTCAATATCGTCGACGGCACCAACATCGAGCGCAACCTCTACCTGACCACGCAGCTGGTCTCCCTCGGAATCCCCATCGTCGTCGCCATCAACATGATGGATGTCGTCGAAAAGAACGGCGACCGCATCGACATCGCAAAACTCTCCAAGGCACTGCGCTGCCCCGTTGTCAAGATCTCCGCCCTGGAGGAGACTGGCCTCGACGCCGCAACGGAGGCCGTGCTCCAGGCCGCCGCCACCAAATCCGTCGGCGAGCCGCCCCGCATCTTCAAGGGCTCCGTGGAACACGCCATCGCCCACATCGAGGAATCCCTGCAGGGCAAGGTCCCCGATTCCTTCCTGCGCTGGTACTCCATCAAGGTCTTCGAGCAGGACGAGAAGATCCTCGCCAAACTCGCCCTCGACCCCACGCTGCTGGAGCACATCCGCGAGCATATCCGCGACTGCGAGCAGGAACTCGACGACGACGCGGCGTCCCTCATCACCGACCAGCGCTACGACTATGTGAAGAGCGTCGTGGACGCCGCCGTCGTGCGGAAGCCCCGCAAGGACAACCTCTCCACCTCCGACCGCATCGACCGCATCGTCACCAATCGCTGGGCCGCCATCCCCGTCTTCGCGATCGTGGTCTGGCTGATGTACTTCATCTCCGTGCAGACCGTAGGCGGCTGGCTCACCGACTGGGCCAATGACGGCGTCTTCGGCGAAGAAGGGTGGTTCGTCTACAAGACCGTGGACACGCCCCTCTTCTGCTCCAGGGAAGTCAACGCCAGGCGCGCGAAGGATCCCGACTACACCTGGGAGAATGTCGCGGGGAACTATCAGGACGCCGCCCGCATCATCGCCTGCTGGGAGGCGGAATACTGCAAGGCCGCCAGCCTGGAGGCCGTGCCGAAAGGCGGCCCCGACGAAGCCGTCGCCAAGGGCGTCGCCGTGCATGTGGGCTTCCAGGACGAGGAAACCGGCGCGCCGATCCCTGGGAAGAGCCGCGATTACGGCTATGCGGACTACCTCGCCGCAAAGCAGGTGCCCGAGCCCTCCCCCTCCGACTTCGGCCTCTGGGTGCCCTCCCTGCCCCGCCTCGCGGGACGCCTCTTCGACCGCCTGAAGATTCCCGACGGGGCCTGGGGGCGCACGCTGATCTTCGACGTGCTGTTCCACGGCGTCGGCACGGTGCTGGGCTTCGTGCCTCAGATCATCATCATCTTCCTGTTCATGGCGTTTCTGGAGGACTGCGGCTACATGGCGCGGGTCGCCTTCATCATGGACCGCCTCTTCCGCTCCTTCGGCCTTTCGGGCAAGTCCTTCATCCCGATGCTCATCGGCATGGGCTGCGGGGTGCCCGCGATCATGGCGACGCGCACCATCGAATCGGACCGCGACCGCCGCATGACCATCATGCTGGCGACCTCCATCCCCTGCGGCGCGAAATACGCGATCATCGCGCTCTTCGTGACCGCCTTCTTCGGCGGCAACGCCTTTGTCGCCACCGCCATGTACCTGGTGGGGATCGCGGTCATCGTCATCGGCGGCCTCGTCCTCAAGAAATGCCGCGCCTTCGCGGGGGAGCCGATCCCGTTCGTGATGGAACTGCCATCCTACCACATGCCCAGCGCCACCAGCATCCTCCGCCACACCTGGGAGCGCACCCGCGGCTATGTCGTCAAGGCGGGCACCATCATCTTCGCCGCCTGCGTCGTCACCTGGTTCCTCAAGAGTTTCAACTGGCGCCTCCAGATGGTGGACCTGGAGCAGTCCATCCTCCGCGACATCGGCGCGAGTTTCGCCTGGATCTTCAAGCCGCTGGGCTTCGGCAACTGGAAAGGCGCCGTTTCCTCGGTCGTCGCCCTCATCGCCAAGGAGCAGGCCGTCGCCAACCTCGCCATGTTCACGGACAACGCCGAGACGGTCGGCAAGGCCGTCGCGATCCACCAGCTCTTCGACGCCTGGAACGCAGGCCTCGGCCTCGCCTCCCTCGCAGGGCTCTCGTTCATGCTGATGAACCTCTGGAATCCCCCCTGCATCGCCGCGATCGCCACGATGTGGCGCGAAATGGGCGACTGGCGATGGGGCGTCGCCACTCTCGTCTTCCAGATGCTGCTGGGCTACTTCCTCGCCTTCGTCACCTTCCAGCTCGGCGCCTGGCTTTTCTACCGCCAGCCGTTCACCGCCTGGACCGCCGTTGCCCTCGCCCTGGTCGCCGCGCTCCTCTATCTCATCTTCCGCCCCGCCCCGAAACTCGCTGGAAAGGCGCCAAAGGCGTAGCCGCCGCGACCAGGCTTACTGCAGGAACCTCGGGTCGACGTCGATGTCGACGGGGACCTTGCGCAGCTGCGCGGGGGGCATCTGCTCCCGCGCCTGGCGGAAGGCCGCGACAATCGCGCGGATATTCGGCCCCCGCAGCAGGATGTGGTAGCGGAAGAAAGTGGCGATCTTCGCCAGCGGCGCGGGCATCGGCCCGATCACCTGCACGCCTGGGGGCAGCAACGGCGCGAGCCGTTCATGGAAGGCGACGGCGGCGGCGGCGGTCGCGGCTTCGTCTGGCGACTTGAACTCCAGCAGCGCCATGTGGGTATACGGCGGGAAGCCCAGCGCCTGGCGGCCAGGCATCTCCTGGTCGTGGAACTCCTGGAAGTCCTGGCGCTGCGCGGCCAGCAGCGCATAGTTGTCGGGGGTATATGTCTGGACGACGACGCGTCCTGGCGTATCGCCGCGCCCCGCGCGCCCCGCGACCTGGGTGATGAGGTCGAAGGTGCGCTCGGCGGAGCGGAAGTCGGGCACATTGAGGCCGATGTCGGCCTGGATGATGCCGACGAGGGTGACGCGCGGGAAGTCCAGCCCCTTGGCGATCATCTGGGTGCCGATGAGGATGTCGATGGAGCCGCGCCGAAACTGCTCCAGGAGCCGACGGTAGGAGTCGGCGTTGGTCATGGTGTCGGAATCCATGCGGGCGACCATCGCTTTCGGAAAGGCCGCGCGGGTCACGCTCTCGACGCGCTCCGTCCCGAAGCCGCCATAGCGGATCTCGGGGTTGCCGCACTGCGGGCACTGTTCAGGAACTTCCTGCTGCGCGCCGCAGAGATGGCAGATCAGGCGCCCCATCTTGCGGTGGTAGGTGTAGGCCAGCGAGCAGTTCTGGCACATCGCCGTCCAGCCGCATTTGGAGCAGGTCAACTGCGAGGCGAAGCCGCGGCGGTTCAGAAAGAGGATGATCTGCTCCTGCTTCGCCAGACGGTCGTGGATCAGCTCCGTCAGGCGCGACGAAAAGAAGCTCGCCTTCTTCTCGTCCTTCAGCGCCGCCGATTCCTGCCGCATGTCCACCAGTTCGATCGCGGGCATCGGATGGTCGTCGATGCGCTCTGGCAGCCGCACCAGTTCGTATTTTCCGACGGTGCAGTTGTGGTAGGATTCCAGGGCGGGCGTGGCAGATCCGAGCACCACCGCGCAGTGCTCCAGCCGCGCCCGCACCACCGCCACGTCCCGCGCGTTGTAGTGCGGCATCTCGTCCTGCTTGTAGGTGCTTTCGTGCTCCTCGTCGACCACGATCAGCCCCAGTTTCCGAAACGGCGCGAAGAGCGCGGAGCGCGCGCCCACCGCAATCCGCGAGCGCCCCGCGTTGATGCGCGTCCACTCGTCGAAACGCTGCCCGTCCGAGAGCCCGCTGTGCAGCACCGACACCTGGTCGCCGAAACGCGCTCGGAAGCGCGTCACCGTCTGCGGCGTCAGCGAAATCTCCGGAACCAGCACAATCGCCTCGCGCCCCTGCTCCAGGCAGTGCGCGATCGCCTGCAGATAGACCTCGGTCTTGCCAGACCCCGTGACTCCGAAGAGCAGAATCGGCCTGGGCGCGGGCGCGTCCAGCGCCGCAGTGATGCGCGCGAGCGCCTCCGACTGCGCCGTTGTCAGCCGCTTCGGCTCGTCAGGCACCACCTGCAGATTGGCGAAGGGGTCGCGCTCCTGCACGCGCCTGGAGCGAGACAGCCAGCCGTCGTCCAGCAGCGCGTCGATGACGGACTGCGAGGCGTCGACCGCCCCCAGGAGTTCCCTGGCGGCGAGGGAGCCGCCGAGTTTCAGGAGCGTCTTGAGGACCTGCTGGCGCTTCGGGGTGAGCGCCGCGAACTCCTGCGTGCCCGTGTCGCGTCCCTTCGGCGTGAGGTCGATGTAGAGCGCCTCCTTGTGCTGCATTTCGCCCTTTCGGACGACGGCGGGCAGCAGGTTCCAGACCACGCATTCGTGGGGGGCGCAATAGTATTCGCAGAGCCAGTCGGCGAGGCGCATCAACTGCGGCGGCACCTGCCGCGCCTCGTCTTCCAGCGCCAGGATCGGGTTCAGGTTCGGGAACTCCGAGGCCGCCTTCAACTTCAGCACATAGCCCGAGCGCTCGCGGTGGTTGAAGAGCGCGCGCACCCGACTGCCAGGCTGAAGCCGCCCCAGCAGTTCAGGCGGGATGGAATAATCGAAGCCGCGCCCCGTTGCCAGGTTGAAGGCGACTTCGGCAATGGTCAACGGGGCTTCAGGCATTGAATTCGACTAACTCCCGAAGGTGGAGCCCATGTTCGGCTGCTTCGCTTTCGCCGCCGCCTTCTTGACCGCGCCCTTCTTGTAGCGGGACTTGGCGACCAGTTTCTTCAGGTGTTCGGCGTAGACCTTCGAGTCGATCGGCAGTTCGACGGGGCGCTTCAGCCAGCCAGACAGCATCATCGCGTTGCCCAGCTCCAGGCCGCGGATGCCCTCCTCCACGGGCGCCATCAGCTTGCCGCCGTTGCGGATCGCGTTGATGACATTGGCGACGATGCCCATGTGGGCGGTCGGCGCGACATCGGGATCCACGGGGATCGGGATCTCCCAGGTCTCGGGCGGCTTGAACCCGCGCGTCCTGTCGACGATCGCCTCCTTGGTGCCCAGGCGGTTGCGGAAGAAGACCAGCTGCCCCTTCTCGCAGACCAGCTTGCCGTTGTTGCCGCAGATCTCCAGGCGGTTCGTCCCAGGGGCCTCGCCTGTCGTGGTGATGAAGTTGCCCGTGACGCCGTTCTCGTATTCCAGGTAGGCGTTGACCTCGTCCTCGACCTCGATGTCGTGGTACTTCGCAATGAAGATGTGCGCGTCGACGAGTTTCGGCATCCCGAAGAACCACGTCATCAGATCCAGCTGGTGCGGGCACTGGTTGGTCAGCACGCCGCCGCCCTCGCCCGCCCACGAGGCGCGCCAGTCGCCGCTGTCATAGTAGCCCTGCGCGCGGAACCAGTCCGTGATGATCCAGTTCACCCGCTGGAGCTTGCCCAGGTCGCCGTTGTCGATCAGATCCTTGATCTTCTGGTAGACGTGGCGCGTGCGCTGGTTGAACATCGCCGACTTCACCAGTTTCGGATACTTCTTGCACGCCGCCAGCAGCCGCTCCGCCTCCGCCTTGTGAACGCAGATCGGCTTCTCCAGGATGAAGTTCATCCCGTGCTGCATCGCCGCGATCGCCAGATCGGGATGGTCGTAGTGCGGGACCGCGATCATCACCAGCTCCGCCCCCGACTTCGCGAAGAACTCCTTCGACGAGGTGAAGCACTTCACCTTGGAACGCAGCGCCTCGTCCACCCGCTCGAAGGCCTTCGGGTTGGTGTCGCACACCGCGACCAGTTCCGCCCCCTTCACGCCGTTCACATGGTTCGCATGGTAGCTGCCCATGTTCCCGATCCCGATCACGCCGATCTTGACTGGCTTCATTTGACTCTCCTTTGTCCTTATGTTGTTGTCTCTATGGCCTTTGATGGTCCCTTGAAAACTCCTCACACTTCCTCCGCCAGACGCCGAATCTTGGATTCGCGCGCCTCGATGGATTCGCAGAGTTTGAATTGCACCAGCGCACGGTGCAGGTTCTGGGCCTCGCGGCGCACGCGGAAGTAGATGTCGCCCGCGATGTAGTCAGCGAAGAAGCGCAGACCCAGTTCGAAGGTGATGAGGCGGATGGCGTCGTAGAGGTAGTTGCGGTCGGCGTCGGTGAGGAAGCCCATCTCGTGGGCCTTGTAGCCCTTGAGCACCGCCTTGCAGAGATCCGTGTCGAAGAAGACGCTGGAGAGTTCCGCGCTCTCCTCGCCCGCGGGGTTGCAGCACGAACGCAGGCAGTCGCCGATGTCGTAGTGGATGAGGCCGGGCTTCACCGTGTCCAGGTCGATGATGCTGGTGCCCTTGCCCGTCGCATCGTCGATCATCACGTTCGCGGTCTTGGGATCGCCGTGGATCGGCCGAAGCTTCAGTTCGCCGCGCTCCTTCGCGGCCTCCAGCACATCGACGATGCCGCGGCGCTGGTCGATGAAACGCATCGCGTTGCGCGCGCGCGGCGCGGCCTCCAGGCGAGCCTTGCCCTCGGGCGCCGCAAGCGCGTCATCAAGTTGCCGCAGATACCGCGGCGTGATGTGGAAGCCTGGCAGCGTGTCGTGCAGCACCTCGACTGGCATCTCCGAGAGGATGCGATGGAACTGCCCCAGCACCGCCCCGATCTCGAAGGCGTGCTCGGGGCTCTGCACCTGGTCGTAGGAACTCGCCGAGGCGATCACCGTGATCGCCCGCCAGTAGTTGCCCTCCCCGTCCACCGCGAAGTCGCGCCCGTCCTTCGCGGGGATGATGCGCGGCAACTGCCAGATGCGGTCGGCGGTGTCCTGCTCCGCCTCCAGCCGCTTGTGGACGAACTGGGTGACATAGTGCATGTTCGCCATCACCTTCTCGGGTTCGCGGAAGACCCGCTTGCTGATCTTCTGGAGAATGAAGCGCTCCTCGGAGAAGACCGTGCGGAAGATGACGAGATAGGTGTCGTTGACGTTGCCTGAACCAGTCGCCTCGACCGAGACCAGGCGTCCGTTCACCTGGAACCGCTGGGCCATGAGTGCTGCCTGCATCGTGTCGTCCTCCCGCTAGTCTCCCAGGTGCGCCATCCCGCGCGACAGATACGAGACATAGTCCCGCGCGGCCTCCTCCAGCGTCATCAGCGGCGCCGTGTACCCCGCCTTCCGTATCTTCGCAATGTCCAGGCACGTGTAGTACTGGTAGCGCGGACGCAGGGATTCTGGCATCTCGATGTATTCGATCTTCACGGGCCTCCCCATCGCCGCGAACATCGCCTTCGCCAAATCGTTCCACGAACGCGTCGCCCCGAAGCCGATGTTGTAGAGCCCGCGGCACGACGCGCCCTCGTTCATGAAGAAGACCGTCATCTTCGCCGCGTCCTTCACATACAGGAAGTCCCGCACCTGCTCCCCGTCCGCATACTCCGAACGGTAGCTCTTGAACAGCGACACCTTCCCCGACGCCGTGATCTGCTCATAGGAGCGCAGCAGCATGCTGCGCATGTGCGCCTTGTGGTATTCATTCGGGCCAAAGACATTGGAGTATTTCACGCCGACGAAGCGCCCCTCCGTCAGCCAGCCGCGCCGCCACAGAAACTGGTCGAAGACCTGCTTCGACCAGCCGTATTTGTTGAGCGGGCGCAGTTTCGGGATCAGCGCCTCGTCGTCGACGAAGCCCGCCTCGCCGTCGCCGTAGGTCGCGGCGCTGGAGGCGTAGATCATCCGCGCGCCCTTGCGCATCGCGTATTCCGCGAGCGCGCGACCGAAGTCGAAGTTGTTCTTCACCAGATACGACGCGTCCTTCTCGGTGGTGTCGGAGCACGCCCCGAGATGGAAAATCACCTGGAACGGATAATCCTCGCCCAGCCGCCCGCTTTCCAGCAGCCCCCACAGCTGGTCCTTCTCGAAATAGTCCGCATAGCGGAGCGCGCGCAGATTCTGCCACTTCTCGCCCTCCCCCAGGTGGTCCGCGACCACGATGTTCTCGTATCCCAGTTCATTGAGGCGGTGCACGATCGCACTGCCAATCAGCCCCGCACCCCCCGTCACCAGAATCCACGTCGACAAATCCTGCATCGTCAATTCCCCTACGCTCCGCTAACAACGAAAAACGTCATGCCCTCAATATAATCGGCACCCGCCAATTTTCCCACGCACCCACGCAAACTCCATCGGAGCCCCCGCGGCTGTGCGCGCCATCTCCAAAACACACGCTATATTATTGCGTTTTCCAGTTCACCCTTACCATCGTCCCTACCGTTCATCTTGGAGGCCCTGTAGTTTGAAAGTCCTGGTCATCAACTCTGGCAGTTCGTCCCTGAAGTTCACCCTGTTCGACATGGCGGACAAGTCCATGCTCTGCAAGGGCATCGTCGAGCGCATCGGGATGGACGGCACCAAACTCACCTATCAGGCGCACGGCGAAAAGCAGGAGGAGCCCCTCGCCATCACGAAGCACAGCGAGGCGCTGGCCTCGATCTGCGCGAAGATGACCGCCCCTGGCACTGGCGTGCTCAAGAGCCTTTCCGAAATCGGTGCGATCGGCCACCGCGTGCTGCACGGCGGAATGAAGTACACGCAGCCGATCCAGGTGGACGAGGCCGTCAAGCAGGGCATCCGCGACTGCTTCGTGCTGGGGCCGCTGCACAATCCCGCGAACCTGGGCGGCATCGAGGCCTGCGAGGTCGCCTTCCCGGGCATCCCCAATGTCGCCGTCTTCGACACCGCCTTCCACATGACCATGGAGCCGGCCGCCTACATGTACGCCATCCCGCGCACCTACTACGACAAGTACGCGGTGCGGAAATACGGCTTCCACGGCACCAGCCACAAGTATGTCTACGGGCGCGTCTGCGAATACCTGCACCTCGACCCGACCCAGGCGCGCGTGATCAGCTGCCACCTCGGCAACGGCTCCAGCCTCTGCGCGGTCAAGGGCGGCAAGGTCGTCGACACCACCATGGGCCTGACCCCGCTCACCGGCCTCGTCATGGGCACCCGCTCGGGCGACATCGACCCCGCCGTCGTCACCTTCCTCGAACAGCAGGAGAACCTCACCCCGCAGGAGATGGACACCATCCTCAACAAGAAGTCGGGCCTCCTCGGCGTCTCGGGCGTCTCCTCCGACATGCGCGACATCCAGGCCGCCTGCGCCGCAGGCAACCCCCACGCCCAGGAAGCCTACGCGATGTTCCTGCACCGCCTCGTCCACTACATCGGCGGCTACCACCTGCTGCTCGGCGGCGTGGACGCCATCCTCTTCACGGGCGGCATCGGCGAGAACTCCTGCGAGACCCGCAAGGCCGTCGTCGACCGCCTCGCCGTCCTCGGCTGCCGCCTCAACGAGGAGGTCAACGCGAAGATCCGCGGCAAGGAGGCCGTCATCTCGACCGACGATTCGCTCTTCCCCGCCGTGGTCATGCCCACCAACGAGGAACTCATGATTGCCATGGAGACCCTCCACATCGTCTCCGCCAAATAACCCACCCCCGCGCAAGCACAAGGAAAGACTGCAATGGCCGCCCTGATTGATTCCCTGATCGCAAAAGCCACCACCGCCTACAAGACCGTCGTCCTCCCCGAAGGGCAGGATCCCCGCGTGGTCGAGGCCGCGAAGATCATCGCCACCCGCAAGATGGCGAAGGTCATCGTCCTGGCCACCCCCGCCGAACTGCCCGACCAGTCCGTCTTCAACGGCCTCGACGTCGAGGTCATCGACTGGACGACCTCCCCGTGGCTGCCCGAGTTCGCGGGCATCCTCTTCGAGCGCCGCAAGGCGAAGGGCATGACCGAGGACCAGGCGAAAGCCCAGGTGCTCAACCGCCTCTACTTCGGCAACCTGATGCTGAAGGCCAACAAGGCCGACGCGATGGTCGCGGGCTCCATCGCCTCCACCGCCGACATGCTGCGCTCCGCCTTCCACTGCATCGGCACCGCGCCAGGCCTCAAGTCCGCCTCGTCCTGCTTCGTCATGGACCTCAAGACCCCCGCCCCCAACGGCGAGAAGACCCTCATCTTCGCCGACTGCGGCGTGAACCCCAACCCCGACGCCGACGGGCTCTGCGACATCGCCCTGGCCACCATCAAGACCTGCCAGGCCCTCCTCGGCAAGCAGCCGCACGTCTCGTTCCTCTGCTACTCCTCCAAGGGTTCCGCGAAGGGCGAACTCGTCGACAAGATGAGCGCCGCCGCCGCGAAGACCATCGAGAAGGTCAAGGAACTCGGCATCGACGCCATCGTCGACGGCGAACTCCAGGCCGACGCCTCGATCGTCCCGTCGGTCGCCGCCGCGAAGGCCCCCGCGAGCCCGCTGAAGGGCACCGCGAACGTGCTGATCTTCCCCGACCTGAACGCGGGCAACATCTGCTACAAACTGGTCCAGCGCCTCGCGGGCGCCGAGGCCTACGGCCCCATCCTCCAGGGCGTCGCCAAGCCCGTCTCCGACCTCTCGCGCGGCTGCTCCGCCGAGGACATCGCGGGCGTCGCCGCCATCACCATCTGCGAGGCGATGGTGTAGCCCATCCCGTTTCCGTCCCCGTAGCTCAGTGGATAGAGCAGTGGTTTCCTAAACCATTGGTCGGCAGTTCGACTCTGCCCGGGGATACCATCGTTCGGCGTGGCTCTTCCGACCAGGAGTAGCCACGCCTTTTGTCTTCATGGCCACCCTCTTCAAGACCACCCTGCTCTGCCTCGCGCTCCTCTGCGCCAGCCGCCTGCCCGCGGCCGAATCCCGCCCGCTCTGGCAGTCCGCCAGTCCCGCCGACGCCGCCGAGGCCCAGGAGATCCACGAACTGCTGCGCTCCTTCGAGCCAGTCGAAGTCGGCGATCCCATCGGCCCCTACGGCGACTATATGCTGGGGCGCTACTATCCCCGCGCAGCCGCCCCCTATTTCGGCTATGCCCTGTGCGGCGGTGCCCTCGCGCTGCTCCTCTCCGCCGCCTGGCAGTTCCGCCCGAAGAACCGCGGCAGACGCCTCCGCCGCAAAATCATCATCGTGGCGCTGTGGACGCTGCCCGCCGCGCTACTGTTCCTCGGAGTCCGCTTCGCCCTCGCCTTCTACTGGGGCGGGCCATACGACTACGCCAACTACCGCGTCCCCGAACACCCCGCCGACGTGCTGATCTGGTTCTCCGGCTCCGACGACGGGGCATACTACCAGGACAACTACGAGCGCGCCTGCCATGAATTCGGCGCAAGGCGCGTCGCCCTCTTCAATTTCAGCGACATGCCCGCCGCGCTCGCCTTCGCGGCGAAACTGCCGCCAGGCAGCCGCCTCGTCCTGCGCGGCCACAGCATGGGCGCCTCCGCCGCCGCCAAGTTCGCCGCCCGCTGCGGACGCGAAGTCCTCGTCCTCGACACCCGCGACGCCACGAGCTGGTTCGGCAAGATCCGCCGCAAGCCACCCAATGTCGCGCACTGGCGCAACGTGCTCCCCGAAGTCCGTTCGCCCTTCGACTCGAAAAACAACCACCCTGGCACCAACTATATCTGCGGCCTCAACATGGCCAACGTGTTCATGTGGATGGGCGGTCCCTGGGGCCCCGTCGAGGGCGCCGTCAACCTGCGCCTCGAAGGCCTCGACCACTGCGAAATCGGCGACGACATCGACGGCGACTGATGACGGCGCGGCGCACTCCGTTCCCGCGCTTTCGGGGGACATATCCGCGAAATTGGCCAAAACTTCGCGCTTTCGCCTTGACTTTACGCAATTTCGGCGTATAGTGTAAGTTTGCCAAGTTCAGAAAAAAGGATACCCTTCACAATGGAAGAAAAACGCATTGGAAACGGATGTGACATCGACCCCGAGAAACGGGTCTGGGAATTCTCCGAACCCCCGCCTGCACTGACCGCCTCGCTCATGGAGGAGGCCTCCGTGACACGCCCCATCGGAATGGTGCTCGCCTCGCGCGGCATCACCGCCGACAACGTGCACCAGTTCCTCCACCCGTCCCTCGAAAACATGGGGGACCCCTATCTGCTCTCTGGCACCAAGGCCGCCGCCAAGCGCCTCTGGGAGGCCATCCAGAAAAACGAGCGCATCATGATCCACGGCGACTATGACACCGACGGCATCACCGCCACGGCGCTCCTCGCCTGGGTCCTGCGCGAAAACGGCGCCCAGGTCACTTGCTATCTGCCCCATCGCATCGACGACGGATATGGCCTCACCGCCGATTCCATCAACAAGAACGCCAAGGGCAATTGCGACCTGCTCGTCACCGTCGACTGCGGCATCACCAGCTATGACGCCGTCGACGCCGCGCGCGCCATCAATCTCGACCTCATCATCACCGACCACCACACCCCTGGCCCGACCCCGCTCCACGAGGGGACAGGCGGCGTCGGCTCCATCGGCCTCGGGCTGCCCGCGAACGCGGGCGAGCTCGACACCATGGTCGTCGTCGACCCCAAACTGCCAGGCGCCCCCAAGGAGACCGAGGATCTCGCGGGCGTCGGCGTCGCCTACAAGGTCGCCCAGGCGTTCCTGAAATACGGCAGCGAGAATGGCATCGGCGGCGAGGACACCAACCTCCATTACGTGCTGGACCTGGTCGCGCTGGGCACGGTCGCCGACATCGTGCCGCTGCTCAACGAGAACCGCATCCTCGTCCGCGAAGGCCTCAGGGTCCTCTCGATGCAGACCCGCCCTGGCATCCACGAGCTCTGCGAAATCTCCAACGTCAGCGAAGTGCTGACCACCTCCGATATCACCTACCGCCTCGCCCCGCGCATCAACGCCACGGGACGCATGGGCGACCCCACCGACAGCCTGCGGTTGCTGGAGGCCCGCGATGTGGAGCGCGCCAAGGATCTCGCAGGCATCCTGGACCAGCTCAACAAGGAGCGCCAGACCATCGAGGAACAGGTCGTCCAGGAGGCCGAGGCGCAGATCGCCGAGCGCTACCGCCCTGGCACCCCGCGCGCCCTCGCGGTCGCGCGCTCGATTGTCGTCTGGAGCGACCACTGGCACCAGGGCGTCGTCGGCATCGTCGCCTCCCGCCTGACCCGCCGCTACCACCGCCCCAGTGTCGTCCTCACCCGCGACCCGTCTGGACAGTTCACTGGCAGCGCGCGCTCCATCCGCACGCTGAATCTGGTGCAGGTGCTGGATGAATGCAAGGACACCCTCATCCGCTTCGGCGGCCACGCGATGGCCGCGGGGCTGTCGCTGGAGGAAGACCGCCTGGAGCCCTTCTCGGAGGAATTCGACGCCGCCGTGCAGAAGGTGCTCGGCATTGAATCCATGCTGCCCATGCTGAACATCTGCGGCGAAGTCGCCTTCGAGGAACTCGACCCCATCTTCTTCCAGGAACTCAAGGAACTCGAACCCTTCGGCCACGGCAACTCCGAACCCATCTTCATCACCAGAAACGTCACCCCCGAACACAAGGGCTTCGCTGGCCGCGCGCACACCCGAGGCGTGCTGCGGGATTCGCGCGGAGGCCGCATGCAGTTCATCGCCTTCAGCCGACTGCCAGACGAGTTCCCTCCCGCCCCCTGGGACATCGTCTATTCCCCGCATATCAACCGCTTCAATGGCAACGAGGTGTTCCAACTGCGCATCCACGATGTGCGGCACGCCGAACACACCCCCTGAACCGCCCGCCGCAATCGCGGCCAGGCGGCGTTTTTTGCACGGGCGACGCAATTTTCTGGCGTTTCCAGCGTTTAGAAGATAGGCAAGGTGTGTCTTGCCGTTGCAGTGACTCCACTCCCCCGCAACCCCATCTTCCCCATGAACACTCAACGCATTCTCATCGGCATCCTCGCCGTGCTGGCCGCCGTCGCCTTCGGCTTCGTCATCTTCCTGCGGAAGGACAATGTCGCACTGCGTCTCCAATTGGAGAACGCCGCCCTGACGCCGACCGAGCCAGCCCTCGCCGCCCTCCCCAAACTGCAGAGCACCGAACGGCCGCAGGGCATCACCGACGCCGAGGCCAATGCCTTCATCGACAAGCTCGAAGCCGAGAACGCCAAGTTGAAGCAGCAACTCGCCGAACTCCAGCAGCAGGTCGACATGGCCCAGCAGCGCCGCGGCGGACGCCGACGCCCGAACCTCGAGGAACTCAAGAACACCAACCCCGAACTCTATGCGCAGATCCAGCAGCGCCGCGAGGAGTTCCGCCAGCGTCGCGAGGCCGCCAGCGTCCGACGCAACGAGTTCTTCGACAAACTCGACACCTCCCGTCTCAACGACGAGCAGCGTTCCCAGATCGAACGCTATCGCACCCTCCTCAATGAGGCCGATGCCGCCATGGGCGGCGGCAATCCCGCCGACATGCGCGAAATCGGACGCGAACTCTTCACTCTGCGCGGATCCGTCCAGAACACCCTCATCCAGAATCTCGGCAACCAACTCGGCACCGACGCCAACGCCCTCGCCAACGGTCTCCAGGAAATCATGTCCGTGACCAACGGCGGCTTCGGCCCTGGCCCAGGCGGCTTCGGCGGCGGCCCAGGCGGCCCAGGCCCAGGCTTCGGCGGACGTCCTGGTCGCCGATAAATCTATCCCTTCATCCCCCCACCAAGACGCCAGCGGAATCCTCCCCGCCGGCGCCTTTTTTCATGCCCGCAGCCACGGACACAAAGGCGCTGGCATTTCCGGCTTTTCCGAAATTGCTATGTTCCCCAAGAGGGTCGGTAAAACCACCATTTCGGGAAGCAAGGCGACTTCGTGGAATCCGGCAATGCGCGACCTCCGTGGAGAAACGCGGCATTCCTGCACAGGGAAGCCCCCGCAAGGGGGCGGCGGAGCAGAGGCAGGGGTGGAGCGCGCCGCGAGGCGGCGAGCGGAACCCCTGGAAGGGCGCCGAAGACAGGCTGGCGCCCGGAAGGGGATGCCATTGCCGCGGGCGGGGGCGGAGGGAGGGCGGAAGCCCGACCGCAGCCTCCGCCCCCGGCAACGACAGCCATGGCAG
>JAEEGL012194544.1_pt1 | contig 21291 bp, 18 predicted proteins | sample 9134231 | NCBI WGS metagenome assembly JAEEGL01 (sample SAMN16246548, study PRJNA631951) | gut metagenome | biome: gut microbiome; feature: rumen; material: fiber-attached | host: Bos | place: Iran: Karaj | collected 2018-10
CTTCCGCATCACCGATTTCGCGGCGATCAACGCGAAAAGCAGACGCAAGCTCGAGCCCTATCTTTACTGATTGAGAGGGATTGTTTTGAATACAACCGTTCATTTTGATCTGACAGCCAAAAGCGACTACTGCGACGGCACTCTGGAGCTGCGCGGCGGTCAGATCGTGTGCGCCGTCGACGGAGAAAACGAGGCGGTCTATCCCCTTTCCGGCGTGAAAGAGCTCGTGCAGCGCACGTATTCCGGCTGCTCGATGCTCGAGCTCGTGCCCGAAAACGGAAAAAGCGACTTCTCCGACAGCGTGCCCGTTTGCAGGTTCTCGATGGCGAAGCTCAACGAGATGGGCGAATTCTGCAAGGTCGTGAACCACTACATCGAGACCGGCGAGGAACAGGAGATCCCCGAAGAGGTGCTGCGCGTCTGCCCGAAATGCGGCAGAGCCTACGCCAAGGGCGTGGACGTGTGCCTGTTCTGCGTGGACAAGGCGTATCTCCTGCGCCGCACGGTGCAGCTCGTAAAGCCATACGTGAAGCCCCTGCTGTTCGCGAGCATGCTGGTGACGCTTTCTTCGCTGCTCTCTGCCCTCGCGCCGATGCTCAACGCACGGCTCGTGGACGGCTATCTGCTTGCGACAGACCTGCCTTACGACGAGGTCCGGCGCGGCATCATCACAACGGTGTGCCTGATCGGGCTGGTGCAGGTGTCGTCGGTGTTTTTCCGTATCATAAGCAACCGGCGCGCGAACCGCATCAGCTGCACGATGGCCGACGCTTTACGCAAACGCATCTATGACAAGATCCAGCGGCTGTCGATGACCTCGATGGCGAAGCGCACCGCCGGCGACCTGATGAAGCGCGTCACGCGCGACACCGAAACCGTGCGCAGCTTCATCACCGAGCACGGGCTCTACGCCCTCGAAAAGCTCATCAGCTTCGTCGCGGTGTTCGTGATCCTCGTGTCCATCAGCCCGTTTCTCACGTTCCTTGTGCTGGTCCCCGTGCCGATCGTGATCTTCGCGATCTATAAGTTCTGGAACAGGATCCACCTCAGGTATGAAAAGCAGTGGCGTACCGAGTCGAGGGTCAACTCGATCCTGCACGACATCGTGAAGGGCATCCGCGTGATCAAGGCCTTCGGCACCGAAAACCGCGAGATCGAAAAATTTGACGGCGTGTGCAAAAAGCTGTTCAAGGTGAGCGCCTCGAACGAGCATTTCTGGGCGCTCGTGTTCCCGTGGCTGACCTTCTTTATGGGCGTCGGCGAGTTCCTCGTGATCCTGATCGGCGGCAGCGAGGTCGTGAAAGGCACGATGAGCATGGGGCAGCTGTTGGAGTTCACGCTGTTTCTCGCCTACATCTACTCGCCGCTGAGGTGGCTTTCGAGCATGCCGCGGCGGCTCGGCGAGTTCACCACGAGCCTTATCAAGATTTACGAGATCCTCGACGAGAAAGAGGTCGACACCGACCGCGCCGACGGCGAGGAATTCACGCCCGGCGACATCACGTTCAAAAACGTGAGGTTCGGCTATAAGGTATATGAGACCGTGCTCAAGAACGTGTCGTTCACGGTAAAGAAGGGCGAGATGATCGGCCTCGTGGGGCACTCGGGCGCAGGCAAATCGACGCTCATCAACCTGATTTTGAGGCTGTATAAGCCCGATTCCGGCCTTATCACGGTCGGCGGCAAGGATATCGACACGATCCCGCACGAGGCCTACCGGCAGAAGACAGCCGTTGTATTCCAGGAGGTGTTCCTGTTCGCCGGCACGATCTACGACAACATCGCCTACGCGCGCTCCGACGCAACGCCCGCCGAGGTGATCGCCGCCGCGAAGGCCGCGAACGCGCACGATTTCATCATGGACCTGCCGGACGGCTACAACACGCTGATCGGCGAAAACGGCCACAATCTGTCGGGTGGTGAGCGCCAGCGCATTTCGATCGCGCGCGCCGTGCTCCGCAACCCCGAGATCCTGATCCTTGACGAGGCGACCTCCGCGCTCGACCCAGAGACCGAAGGCGCGATCCAGGAGGCGCTCGTGAAGCTCACCGAGGGCAGAACGACCTTCGCGATCGCGCACAGGCTCTCGACGCTGAAAAACGCGAACCGCCTGATCGTGATCGAAAAGGGGCAGATCGCCGAGATCGGCTCGCACGAAGAGCTGATGGAGCACAACGGCATTTACGCGAAGCTGATCCGCGCGCAGCGCCAGACGGCGAAGCTGACGAAAGATTAACGCATGGAACGGTTTCTGAAAGAGCATCTGCTGGATCTGTCCGATCGCGCCGAACGGCAGTATACCTATACGTATTCCGATTTTCTCACGCCCGAAGAGCAAAGCGAGATCTCTGCGGCTAATAGAGACTTCGCGCCGCTTACCTTTTTCGGCGGCACGGAGGAGGCGGAGCGCAGGATCGCGCGCTTCGGCGACGAAGATACGCTCGGATACGACGAGGACTTCCCTGTCGCGTGCGTGGAGATCGTGCCGAAAAACGCGAAATTCGCCGAGGCCCTCTCGCACCGCGACGTGCTCGGCGCGCTGATGAGCCTCGGTATCGAGCGAGCGCTGCTCGGCGACATCTGCGTGCGCGGGCAGGAAGCGTACGTTTTCTGCTGCGATCGGATCGCCGATTTCCTGTGCGCCGAGCTCACGCAGATCCGCCATACGCAGGTGAAGGCCGCGCGCTGCGTCACGCCGCCCGAGGGCAAGCTCTACGAGACCCGCACGGACCGCGCCACGGTGACTTCGCTGCGCCTCGACTGCATGACGGCCGCTTTCATCAACCGCTCGCGCGGCGTCACCGACCAATTGATAACTGAAAAGAAAGTGTTCCTCAACGGCGTACCGACCGAAGATGGCGCGAAACAGCTCAAGCCCGGCGACAAGGTCTCGGTACGCGGCTTCGGCAAATTCCGGTTCAAAGAAGAAACCGGCGGCACGTCGAAAAAAGGCAAGTACGTGATCCTGTTTGAAACGTATCTATAACGGAACCAAGTGAAATGGTCGTCTTGCGACGTCCTTTTTTATCTCTATTTAGCACAGATTCCAATAGCTTAAGTTATTTGTAGCGCGCTTGAAGGGACGGCGGTTTCAAAGAAACCGCGTCCTTGCGCTTTCGCGCAAAGACCTCGAAGCTGAAAACCCTCCACCGGAGGGTTTTCTTTACGCTTCGAGCCCGCTCCGGGTTCGAGTCCCTTCAAGCCTTTTTTGAAAAAAAGAAAAACGAGGACTTGATCGTCCTCGTTTTTCGCTGGCGCGCTTGAAGGGACTCGAACCCCTGACCCACTGCTTAGAAGGCAGTTGCTCTATCCACCTGAGCTACAAACGCGTGTTTCGTGGAGCGGGTGATGGGAGTCGAACCCACACGACCAGCTTGGAAGGCTGGGATTCTACCGCTGAACTACACCCGCGGAACGGTTAGTATTCTAACACTAAACGCCACGCTTGTCAATAACTTTTTGAAAGAAATCGGCAAAACGATTCCATGAAAAAAGTGCGCTGCCGGGGCGGTGCAGATATGGGATCATATAGCCGCAGAGGTGCACTTATTTGCGTAATACTGCCTTGCAGTGGTCAGATAACCGTCATGTTTATCTGGTCCCTGCGCGTTATCTTTTACCAAAAAAGCATCCCCTGTGGTGCGAAGCAGTTTTTCGCCAGCTATTTATCGTCCGAACAATCTGAACGGCAGGGGATAATCCTGGCGGATATCCCCTGCCGGACGGGCAGTTCGGGCGGGAAAGAGCGGCGAAAAACCTGTATGCTCCCTTATCTGCGCCGCCTCAAGGCAGGCAGCGCACCTTGATCTCGTCGTTTTCGGCCTCGATCATGATCTCGTTGACATCGCGGTCGTAGCGTTCCACAAGAATATTTGCGATCGGGTCTTCGATCGCGCGGCGGATAAAGTGCCTCAGGTCTCTCGCGCCGCGCGTGCCGTCGGCGCTCTTCTTCGCGACCGTGGCGGCGACGTTTTCGCCGATCGTGAGCTTCACGCCCTTGTCGCGCAGCGAGGGCTCGAATTCGCGGATGAGGATATCGGCGATCTTCTCGTAATCCTCGGGCGTAAGGGAGTTGAAGGCGATCACCTCGTCCACCCTGCCGATGAACTCGGGGCGCAGGAAATCGCGCAGCGCCTTGAGCGTTTTTTCTTTGTTCGCCGTGTTCTTGTCCGCGCCGAAGCCGAGCAGGGTTTCGCTGCGCTCGCTGCCGGCGTTGGAGGTCATGATGATCACGGCGTTCGCGAAGCTGATCGTTCTGCCCTGCGCGTCGTTGGTCTTACCTTCGTCGAGGATCTGCAGCAGGATGTTCATTACGTCCGGATGCGCCTTTTCGATCTCGTCGAAGAGGATCACGGAATAGGGCTTTCTGCGGACCTTTTCGGTCAGCTGGCCTGCCTCGTCGTAGCCGACGTAGCCGGGCGGCGAGCCGATCAGGCGCGAGACGCTGTGCTTTTCCATAAACTCGGACATATCGAGCCGGATGAGCGTTTCGGGGGTATCGAACAGCTCTTTCGAGAGCTGCTTGACGAGCTCGGTCTTGCCGACGCCCGTGGGCCCGACGAAGATGAACGACGCGGGGCGCTTGACGGGGCTCAGCTGCACGCGGGCGCGGCGGATGGCGGCGCACACGGCGTCCACGGCCTCATCCTGCCCGATGATGCGGGATTTGAGGTGCTCGGCCATGTGCATGAGCTTGCTCATGTCGCTGTCGACGATCTTGTTCACCGGGATGCCGGTGGACAGGCTGATCACGCGCGCGACGTCCTCTTCGGTCACGTAGTTGTCGCTCGCCTTCTCTTCAAGCACGGCGACGGCCTGCTCTTTCTGTAAGATCTCGGAGCGGACCTTCGCGATGTTCTCGTAATCGGGGTTCTCGTTCGCGGTCAGCTCGGCCTCGTTCTCACGCAGCTCATCGAGCTCCTTGAGCGCAAGCTCATATTCGGCGATGGCCTTGTTGCGCAGGTTCGCGCAGGTGCAGGCCTCGTCCAAAAGGTCGATCGCCTTGTCGGGCAGAAACCGCTCGGTGATATAGCGCTCTGACAGCGTGACGATCCGGTAGCACAGCGTGTCGGAGATGCGCACGCGGTGGTATTTTTCGTAGTAATCCTTGATGCCGAGCAGCATCTGATAGGCGTCGTCGATCGAGGGCTCTTCGACCTTGATGGGCTGGAAGCGGCGTTCGAGCGCGGCGTCTTTTTCGATGTGCTTGCGGTATTCGGTGAACGTGGTGGCACCGATCACCTGGATCTCGCCCCTCGAAAGGGCGGGCTTGAGGATGTTGGCGGCGTTCATCGAGCCCTCGGCGTCGCCCGCGCCGACGAGATTGTGCACCTCGTCGATGAACAGGATAACGTTGCCGTCGGCCTTGACCTCGTCGATGAGGCCCTTGATGCGGCTCTCGAACTGACCGCGGAACTGCGTGCCGGCAACGAGGGCCGTGAGATCGAGCAGATGGATCTCTTTTTCGAGCAGCTTCGCGGGCACTTCGCCTTTCGCGATGCGCAGCGCGAGGCCTTCGGCGATGGCGGTCTTTCCGACGCCGGGCTCGCCGATCAGGCAGGGGTTGTTTTTCGTGCGCCTGCACAAAATCTGAATGGCGCGCGAGATCTCTTCCTGCCGGCCGACAATGCGGTCGATCTTGCCCTCTTTGGCTCTGCGGGTGAGGTTGTTGCAGTATTGCTCGAGGAACTTTCTGTTCCCCTTGTCTTTGTCTTTTTTCTTTTTGGAACCCGCGCGCTCTTTCTTCGCGCCGGTCTTCTCTTCGACGCTCTCGGCCGGGAGATCGACGTCGTCATCGCCGTCGTCTTTATTCATCATCGCGCCGGCGTTGCCGAACAGCCCCTGCAAAAACGGGAACGAGGGCGCGCCGCCGCTTTCAAAACCGCTTTCATCCGTGCCGAACGCCTGCCCGAACTGTTCGTTCAGGCTGTCGATATCGTCCTCGGTGACGCCCATCTTCGAGAGGATGTCTTTGATCGGACCGATATTGAGTTCCATGGCGCATTTGATGCAGAGCCCCTCCTGCGTGGTCTTATCCCCTTCGATCTTGGAGATGAAGATGACGGCGGGATTCTTTTTGCATCTCGAACAAAGCTTCATATGGATCCTTCCTTATTTGTCTGCGTTTTTCAGCGCGGCTTTCTCTTCTTTTTTCACCTGTGCGCGAGCCTTGCCCTCGGGCGAAAAACGCTCTTTGACCTGACGGTGCGTTTCGGGCATGTAGCTGAAGAACGCTGTGAAGGTCATGATCACGGCGACGACGACGAGCACCATCATCACGGTGTTGGGCAGCGTGAAGATCTGTACGATCGCGCCGTCGCGCACGCTGAACGCGCCGATCTCGGGCCCGAACGCCATGATCGCGATCATCACGAGATAAAACACCATCGTGGCGGCTTTGCCGAAGATCTCGGCCGCGCCGGGACGGATATCGTACATCAGCATCAGAAGGCCGCCGATCAGCATGACGAGCTCTTTTACGATGAACAGCAGGAACACCCACGCGAACAGGCGCAGCGTCTGATTTTCGTCGGCGTGCAGGAACGTGAAGAACAGCATGACGGCGATCGTGGCCTGCGTGAGCTTATCGGCGATGGGGTCGAGCAGCTTGCCCAAAGCGCTTACCTGATTGAAGCGGCGGGCGATCTTGCCGTCGAAAAAGTCGCTGAGGCCCGAAAGGGCGAGCACAACGACGGCCCAGAGCAGATAGATCCCTTTGTCTTCGTGCTGGCCCTTATAAAACAGGACGGCGAACACGGGGATCAGCAGGATGCGGATGAAGGACAGCAGATTCGGCACCGTCCAGACGTTGTCGAACAGGCCTTCTGTTTCCTGTTTCTTGGTGGTTTCAGGCGTATTTTCCATTTTCTCATTCTCCTTCTCACACTAACAGATTCGCAAGGAACCTGCAAAGATACGAGCCGTTCACCTGGCTCAGCAGAAACTCGTTGTTGATTACGGGCGCCGCGAGGATCAACAGAATGCCGATGAACGCGACGGGGATCGCCCCCTTGACAAGGCCCAGAAGCCCACCGCCCACTTTGTTGGCGGTGTAAAGGACCCCGCCTTCGCGTTTCTCGAAAAGCGCCGCGTTGATCCAAGCAGATACCAGCCTGAGTATAACAGAGATCACGATGAAGAGCAGGACCATTGTAATAAAAGTTGCCACTTTTGTTACAATTGGGGCAACGTACTGCGCCTCGATCTGGGAGACGGTGAGCACCCCGGAGAGCTCGTTTTTCGCGCTTTCGGTGGGGATCAGCTTCAGGAAATCCGCGATGGGACGCACCTTTTCGGGCAACCCCTGCACGACGGCGTCGATCACCTCGTTCACGCCGCCGCCGACCGAGCCGCTCGGCAGGACTGTGCCGAGCTTATCGAGCATCCGCTGGTGCAGGAACGCGTCGTAGATATACTTCGCGAGCTCCGGTGCCGAGATTTTCGCGAACACGCCCGCGATGACGTATGACAGCACGTGCAGGATCACGATGAAGATGCCTTTGCGCGCGCAGGTCCACACGACCAGGGCGATCAGGGCAAGACACAAAAGATCAATGATCATAAGCCCACCTCTCTTATTCTGCCTCGTCCGGTGCCGTGTAATCCGAATCGTAACACTTGAGGCCGTTCGCGGTCAGGATATACACGCGGTCGTCGTTGAGAAGGATCTTGTAGCACGACTCCGTGAGCGGGATGTTGCCGGTCTCTTCGCCTTCGTGGTCAACGACGAGGATGCGGTCGGAAAACTGCATTGCCGTGTCGGAACCGGAGGCGCTCATAAACAGGACCGTTTCGCCGTAGTTGAGCGTAAACGCCTCGTTCAGTTTTTTATCGAAGAACCTGACCTCGGTGTTCTTTTCATTGCCGAAGAGGTTCAGCGCGACGGCGGTCAGCTTGCCGGGGCTCACGACAGTGTGCTTGAGCTCGTTGGACGAGAAGGTGCTCAGCGTCTCCGTCTCGCTGCCGGCGTTTATGCGGTAAACGCCGTTGCCCGTGAGGATCGCGACCTCTTTGTTCGACAAAAAGCGCACGCAGTAGGCGGCCTCGGCGTCGAACGAACAGGAGCCGAGCAGCGTTTTTTTCTCGGACGAGATATCGTAGACGTAAACGTTCGTGATATAAGAGGCATCCTTCACCTGAAGCATACTGAACGCGACCTTTTTGCCGTTGTCGGACAGGGCGATATCGATCAGATAATCGGGGCCGCCCCACTCGAACAGCTTTTTCTCGCCCGCGGTATACACGTAGATGTGCGTCTGGTAAACGCCGTCGGCGTTGAGCACGTAGGCGAAGGTGCCGTTCGGCGCGATCGCGCCGTTGCTGATCTCAGCGTCGGCGGATACCGTGGTGACGACGCGCGCGTTCTTCTCGAGCCGGAGGTCGCGCCCGCCCTTATCATAGAGCAGGACGTGCTTGCCGGAGGATTTTAGAACGGGCGACGCGTAGAGATGCGTGTTCTTTTCGATGAGCTTGCCCGTGGCGTCGACGTATTCGACCGAGTTGCCCGTGAGCACGATGACGCCTTCGGGATAGGGGTAGAGCGAAAGGACGCTGTCCGACGCGATCGGATAGAACACCGACGCGCCGTTGATGAACGAGGAGTTTGCCTTTTTAATGAGCACCGACACCCCGTAAACAGCGCCGACGATGATCGCGACGATAAGAAGGAGCACGGCCAAAACCTTGAGCTTCGGCGCGATCTCGGGTTTTCTTTTCTGCGCGGGACTCTTTTTCTTTTTGCCGGGGAGCGGTTCTTCGGTTTCTTCGGCGTAGTCTTCGGGCGCTTCCGGGGTTTCGTCATCCGCCTCGGGTTCTTCGCGCCTTTTCTCTTCCTCTTCTTTCATGATCTCCGCGGGATCGCGCAGCAGATCCTCAAGATACTGAAAATCCTTATCTTTTTTCACAGACTCCCCTCCTTATAAAATACCTGATTCAGATACAGCCCCTCGGGCGGGGCGGTCTTGCCCGCGAGCGTCCTGTCCTTTGACGACAGGATCGCCGGGATCTCGCCGGGCGGGATCTTGCCCTCCGAGATATACAAAAGCGTGCCGGCCATGATGCGCACCATGTTATAGAGGAAGCCGTCCGCCCGCACGCGGAACACCACGAGGTCGCCGCGGGCGGTCACTTCCGCCTCGGTCACCGTTCTCACGTTCGATAAAACGGAGGAACCGGCGGCGCAAAACGCCGAAAAATCGTGCGTGCCGAGAAAACATTTCGCCTCGCGGTCCATGAGCGGCACGTCGAGGGCGTGCTTGACGTGTGAGGCTCTGTTCTTATAAAACGGGTTGCGCTCCCTGCCGACGTAAAAGACGTATTCGTATTCCTTCGAGGCGCAGTCGAACCGCGCGTTGAACGTATCGGGCACGGTCACGCAGGTCTGGACGGACACGGCCTCGTGCAGAAAGAAATTGAGTCCGCTGACGACGGTCTCGCACGGCATTTCCTTGCGCGTCGAGAAATTGGCCTTGAACGAACGGGCGTGCACGCCCGCGTCGGTCCGGCTGCAGCCCTGCACGCGCACGCGCTCGCCGAACAGCTTTTCGATGGCGTCTTCAAGGTTTTCCTGCACCGAATACGCGTTTTTCTGTGTCTGCCAGCCGTGGAAATACGAGCCGTCGAACATCAGGGTCAGCAAATAGTTCATGTGATCACCGGTAGAAAGATCAAAGTTTGAGCGATCGGATAAAAGCTCGTGAAGATCGCAGCGGCGGCGAACGCCGCGAGCGTGAGGGCGGCGACGAGATCGCGCCACGTGAAATGCATCCTGCGCATGCGGGTGCGGTTCGCGCCGTCGGTATAGCAGCGGCATTCCATGGCCGTGGCGAGCTCCGCGGCGCGGCGGAACGATGAGACGAGCAGCGGCACGAACACCGAAGTGAGCGCCTTTAGGCGCTGCCCGAGGCCGCCGGAATCGAGCATGGCGCCGCGGGCCTTCTGCGCGCTCATGATGATGTCGATCTCGCGCAAAAGCGTCGGGATGAACCTGAGCGCAATCGTCATCATCATCGCGAGCGAGTGCACAGGGATGCGCAGCAGCTTCATGGGCGACAGCAGTTTTTCGATCGCGTCGGTGAGAAGCGTTGCCGAGGTGGTGTAGGTCAGCAGCGACGTGAGCAGGATCAGCGCGCAGATGCGCACGATCAGGAACACCGCAGCGTACACGCCGCCCGTGGTGACGGCGAAGGAACTGTTCTCAAATGGCTTCCAGAGCACGTCGCCCTTGTCGTTATACACGATCTGCAAAATCGCGGTGAACACGAGCAAAATAACGATCGCCTTCATGCTTTTCCAGATCATCTTCGGCGACACGCGCGACAACAACACCGCCGTGATCGCGAACGCCAGCATCAGCGCGAGCGAAAAGAAGCTTTTGCACAGGAACAGGGTGACGATATAAACGATGAGCAGCACGATCTTCGCGCGCGGGTCGAGCTTATGGATATAAGACTGCCCCGGGAAAAACTGCCCGATGGTGATATCCTTGATCACGGGGCGCGTCCCCCCTTCCAGAGCGACGAAAGGACGTCGGCAGCTGCGGACAGGGTGTAGGCGTCCTCAACGGGAACGCCCGCCTTTCTGATCGCGGCAATGATACGGGTGAACGAGGGCACGTCCAGCCCGATGGAATTGAGTTTTTCGGGGTCGGAGAAGATCTCGGCCGGCGTGCCGGTGAGGGCGACGCTGCCGTGGTCGAGCACGAGCACGCGGTCGGCGATCTCGGCGGCCGTTTCCATACTGTGCGTCACGATGATCACGGTGGCGCCGTTTTCGGCGCGGTAACGGCGGATGAGATCAAGGATCTCTTCCCTGCCCGCGGGGTCGAGCCCCGCGATGGGCTCGTCGAGGATCAGGATCTCGGGCTCCATGGCGATCACGCCGGCGATCGCGCAGCGGCGCTTCTGTCCGCCCGAAAGATCGAAGGGAGAGACGTCCAGTTTGTCTTCGGGCAGGCCCACGATCGCGGCGGCGTCTTTCACGCGGCGGCGGATCTCATCGGCCGCAAGGCCCATGTTTTTCGGGCCGAAAGAGATATCCTCGGCCGAGGTCTCGCCGAAAAGCTGGTATTCTGGGTACTGGAAGCACAGCCCGACCCTGAAACGTGCCGCGGCGGCGGTTTTCTTGCTGCGGTTGATATCCTCGCCGTTCAGCAAAACCTGCCCCTCTTCGGGCTTCAGAAGGCCGTTGAGCATCTGCATGAGCGTGGATTTGCCGGAACCGGTGTGCCCGATCACGGCGAGGCACTCCCCTTTTTCGACCGAAAAAGAGACGTTTTTTACCGCTTGTTTTTCGAAGGGCGTATGATGCCCGTATCCGAAAGATATCCCTTTGGCTTCGAGAATGGGCATATTACGCTCCGTTTTCTTTCAAGAGTTTGAGAAAAGCCCCCGTGAACTCGTTCTCGGTGAGCACGTCGGCGGGCATCGGCACGCCGCGGCGGTTCAGTTCGTAACACAGCTTCGCCGTATCGGGCGCCTCAAGGCCGCTTGATACAAGCGTATCGGTATGCGAGAACACCTCGCGGGGCGTGCCCTCGAGCAGGATATTGCCGTCGTCGAGCACGATGACGCGGTCCGCCGCGGCGGCTTCTTCCATAAAGTGCGTGATCAGCACCACGGTGAGGCCGAATTCGCGGTTGAGGGCTTTGATCGTGCCGAGGATCGAGCGCCTGCCCTTGGGGTCGAGCATGGCGGTGGGCTCGTCGAAAATGACGCATTTCGGGCGCATGGCGATCATGCCGGCGATCGCGACGCGCTGCTTCTGCCCGCCCGACAGCCGATAGGTCTCCTGCAGGCGGTAATCGTACATATCCACGGCTCTGAGCGCGTCGTCCACGCGGCGGCGGATCTCTTCGGGCGGCAGGCAGAGATTCTCCGGCCCGAAGGCCACGTCCTCTTCCACGATCGACGCCACGATCTGGTTGTCGGGGTTCTGGAACACGATGCCGACCGTTTTGCGGATCTCGAGCTGCTTTTCGGGGTCTTTGGTATCGGCGCCGTCCACGAGGACCGTGCCGCTGTCGGGCACGAGCAGGGCGTTCGCGAGCTTCGCGACGGTAGACTTGCCCGAGCCGTTGTGCCCGAGCATGCAGAGGAACTCCCCTTCTTTCACCGTAAAGGAGATCCCTTGCAAAGCGGGACGCGTCCCGGCTTCTTCGTCATACGTAAACCGCACCTGCTGAAAAGACAGGAGATCTTTTCGTTCCATTCGTTCCTCTTGTAAAGCGTTTATCTTGTCCAGATGGCCGAAGCGCCGCACGGCAGCGTGAGCCCCGTGTTTTTGACGGGCAGCCCGATCTCGTCGGCGGACACGCTGCCGCCGAGCTTCGGGAGCACGAGCGACCCGAGGATGTATGCCATCACGGACGGCGAAAGCCCGGTGGTATAGGAGTTTATAAGAAACAGTTTCGCGTCGTCGGCGAGGAGCCCCACGCATTTTTCGCACAGGGCGTAGACCTCGCTCTCGAGCTTCCATACTTCGCCCCCGGGGCCGCGCCCGTAAGAGGGCGGATCCATTACAATGATGTCGTAGCGATTCCCGCGCCTTATCTCCCGTTCGACGAACTTGATGCAGTCGTCCACGAGCCAGCGCACGGGCTTGTCGGCGACGCCGGACAGGGCCGCGTTTTCTTTCGCCCACTGCACCATGCCTTTTGAGGCATCCACGTGCGTCACGCTCACGCCCGCTTTCAGGGCGCTCACGGTGGCGCAGCCGGTGTAGGCGAAGAGGTTGAGCATTTTGAGCGGGCGGCCCGCCGTTTTCGCGATCCCGGACACGAGATCCCAGTTGACGGCCTGCTCGGGGAAGATGCCGGTGTGCTTGAAGCCCATGGGCTTGACGTGGAACGACAGGTCCTTATAGGGCACGGTCCATTCGTCCGGCAGCTTCGTAAACACGTCCCAATGCCCGCCGCCGGTGTTCGAGCGGGAATAGCGCGCGTCCGCCTTTTTCCAGAGCGGGTCGAGGCGCGGCGTTTGCCAGATCACCTGCGGGTCGGGGCGGATCAGGATATAGCGGTCCCACCGTTCAAGGCGCTCGCCGTCGGAGCAATCGAGCAGCTGATAGGACTTCCAGTCAGACGCGATCCTCATTATATCAGCCTTTCCCTTACGACTTCGGCGATCTGCTCGCTCAGACGCGCGATCTGATCTTTGTCTTTGCCCTCGAGCATCACGCGCACCAGAGGCTCGGTGCCGGAGGCGCGCACGAGCACGCGCCCGTTTTCGCCGAGCTCTTTTTCGGCGGCCTCAATCGCGATTTTAATCTCTTTATCTTCAAACAGTCTTAACTTGCCGAGGGAGCTGACACGCACGTTCTTGAGCACCTGCGGGAAGATCTCGATCTCGGAGGCAAGCTCGCCCAGCGTTTTGCCGGATTCGCGGATCACGTTCAGAAGCTGCACGGCGGTGAGCTGGCCGTCGCCGGTGGTGGCGTAGTCGAGGAAGATCACGTGGCCGGACTGCTCGCCGCCGATGTGGAAGCCCTTTTCGAGCATCCGTTCGAGCACGTAGCGGTCGCCGACCTTGGTCTTTTCGCAGTTGATGCCGTTTTCTTCACAGAACTTGAATAGGCCCATATTGCTCATCACGGTGGCGACGAGGGTATTGGCGTTGAGTCTGCCGTGCTTTTTCATGTGCTTGGCGCAGATCGCCATGATCTTGTCGCCGTCCACGAGGTTGCCCTCTTCGTCGGTGCACAGGAGCCGGTCGGCGTCGCCGTCGAACGCGAGGCCCATGTCGAAGCCGTTGTCGCGCACGTAGGCCTGCAGGTTCTCGATGTGCGTGGAGCCGCAGTTTTTGTTGATGTTGGTGCCGTCGGGCCGGCAGTTGATGACCGTGCATTCGGCGCCGAGGCGGCGAAACAGCTCGTTCGCGGTCTCGCTGGCGGAGCCGTTGGCGCAGTCGATGGCGATGCGCATGCCGTAGAAATGACCCACGGCCGTGTTTTCGATGTGGTGGATATAATCCTTTACGGCGTTTCTGCCCGAGGTGATCGAGCCGACCTCTTCGCCCACTTTCAAGGGCGGAGGCACAATCTCATCCAGAATGATCGCCTCGATCTTTTCTTCCATCTCGTCGGGCAGCTTGTAGCCGTTCGAACGGAAGATCTTTATGCCGTTGTATTCGCAGGGGTTGTGCGACGCCGAGATCATCACGCCCGCGTCGTAGGAATACTCCTTGACGAGGAACGCGACCGCGGGGGTGGGCACCACGCCGAGCTGCAGCACGTCGCAGCCCACGGAGCAGAAGCCCGCGGCGATGGCGCTCGAGAGCATGTCGGCGGAGATGCGCGTGTCGGTGCCGACGAGCACCTTGAGCTTGCGGTCTCCCTTGTTTTCACCGAGCACCATAGCGGCGGCGCGGCCGATCTTCATCGCGAGCTCGCAGCTGATCTCGGTGTTCGCGATACCTCTCGCACCGTCAGTTCCGAATAATCTTCCCATAGCAGCAAAATCCTTTCAGGGCGTTTATTTTTCGGGGACCGGAATCCCCAGATGGATATAGGCGGCGTTCGTGACCTCGCGCCCGCGGGGCGTTCTGGCTAAGAATCCGATTTGCATCAGATACGGCTCGTAAACGTCCTCGATCGTGACCGATTCCTCCCCGATCGCGGCGGCGATGGTCTCGAGGCCCACGGGGCCGCCTTTGTAGTTGTGGATCATGGTGGAGAGCATGCGCCGGTCGATATTATCGAGCCCCAGCTCGTCGATATCCATCCTGCGCAAAGCGAGCTGCGCATCCTCAAGCGTGATGCGCCCGCTGCCGATCACCTGCGAGAAATCGCGCACGCGCTTTAAGTAGCGGTTCGCGAGCCTCGGCGTGCCGCGCGAGCGCGAGGCGATCTCGATCGCTCCGTCGGGCTCGATGTCGATGCCGAGGATCCCGGCGCTGCGGGTCACGATCTTGCTGAGGTCCTCGGGGCTGTAAAGCTCGAGACGCTCGACGGTGCCGAAGCGGTCCCTGAGAGGCGCGGACAGAGAGCCGGCTTTCGTGGTGGCAGCCACGAGCGTGAACGGCGGCAGATCGAGGCGGATACTGCGCGCCGACGGGCCCTTGCCGATGATGATGTCGATCGCGTGCTCTTCCATCGCGGGATAGAGCACTTCTTCAACGCTGCGCGACAGGCGGTGGATCTCGTCGATGAACAGTATATCGCCGGGGCCGAGGTTCGTGAGCAGGGCGGCCAGATCGCCGGGTTTTTCAATCGCGGGGCCCGAGGTCACCCTGAGCTGCGCGCCCATGGTGTTCGCGATGATGCCCGCGAGCGTGGTCTTGCCGAGACCGGGCGGGCCGTAGAGCAGCACGTGGTCGAGCGGTTCTCCGCGCGCCAGAGCCGCCTGCATATAGATATTCAGATTCTCTTTGACTTTTGCCTGCCCGATGTATTCGTCGAGCGTTTTGGGCCGCAGGCTGTTTTCGATCTCCACGTCGGGCGCGGAGAACGAGGGCGAAGCCATGCGGAAATCGTCGTCTTCATAAGAACTGATCGCCATAAACCGTTAACCTCCCCATGAAAGCTTGCGCAGGCCTTCTTTGATCAGCGCCTGCACGGGCAGCGCGGGGTCGAGCCCCGCGAGCGCCTTCTGCGCGTCCGCGGCGCCGAACCCGAGCGAAACGAGTGCGCTGACCGCCTCGGACACGTTGCCGAGGATCGTGGTCTGCTCGTAGCCCGCGGCGTCGGACGACGTGATCTCATTCGGCGCGAGCTTGCCGACCTTGCCCTTGAGCTCGAGCACCACGCGCTGCGCGATCTTTGGCCCGATGCCCTGCGCCCGCGTGATGGCCTTGACGTCGCCGGAGGCGATCGAAAGCGCCAGGGCGGACGGAGACGCCGTGGAAAGGATCGAGATCGCGGCCTTCGCGCCGACGCCCGACACCGAGACGAGCATCTTGAAGAACGCGAGCTCATCCTTGTCGATGAAGCCGATGAGCTCGAACGCGTCGTCCTTCGCGGTCGCGTTCTGGTTGAACACCAGATGCGTGTAGAGCGTGACGACGCCGCCGTTCGGCGGAAGCTGTCTTATAGTGTTCAGCGACGCGGTGCAGCGGTAGGCGACGCCTCCGCAGTCGATCGCGACGAAGGTGGGCTCGGTGCAAACGATCTTGCCCGTCAATGAATAAAACATGCTGTTCCCTGCCTGTCTGTGAGTTTTTTATTTGGGCTGCTGCCGGATCGCCGAAAACAGCGACCCGCTGCAGTGCGCGTGGCACAGCGCGAGCGCGAGGGCATCGGCCGTGTCGTCGGGTTTCGGAACTTTGTTGAGGCCGAGGATGGATTTCGTCATCTCCTGGACCTGCTTTTTCTCGGCGCGGCCGTACCCCACGACGCTCTGCTTGACCTGCAAAGGCGTATACTCGAAGATCCCGGCGCCGTGCTGCTTCGCGGCTAGCAGGATCACGCCGCGCGCCTGCGCCACGTCGATCGCGGTTTTCTGGTTCGTGTTGAAAAACAGCTTTTCGATCGACATCGCGTCGGGACGGTATTTGTCCAGCAGAAAGCACATATCGTCGTAGATGTTTTTGAGCCGCTGGAAGAAATCCATGTCCGCCGGCGTGGTGATTGCGCCGAAATCGAGGATGCCGAAGCGGTTGTTCTCATAGGACAGGACCCCGTAGCCTACGATCGCGTAGCCGGGGTCGATCCCCAAAATGACCATTCATTTTCTCCAATCATGCCGTCGCTTGTGACAGCATAGAAGTTTTCATTTTAGTATAGCATATAAATCTATAGTAAACAATAGTTTCTTAAAAAAAATATCAATATAACGAAAAAAGACCCGCATGGGTCCCGCCGGAAACAACGTTTCCGGGAGACGCGCAAGGTCCTTTTTCATTACGGCGCGAGGCCGTATGTCATCGGTCGGTTCAGCCTTCGCTCGTTTCGGGAACGATATCGACGCCCGTGGCGAATCTGAACAGAGAGAGCATCTTTTTGACAGCAGAGATCAGATACGAGGCGTAAACGGCGATTGTTTGGATCGCGGGGCCCAACATATTGAGAACACCTTCCATAATAAACCGTCCTTTCTTCAGATGGTAATCATATTATAACACGAATCACGGTGAAAATCAATAGGCGGGATGAATTATTCCGCGGGGGTCTCTTCGCCGCTCTCGCCGCCTTCGTCGCCCTGGCCGCCTTCTTCACCCTGGCCGCCTTCTTCACCCTGGCCGCCTTCTTCGCCCTGGCCGCCTTCTTCACCCTGGCCGCCTTCTTCACCCTGGCCGCCTTCTTCGCCCTGGCCGCCTTCTTCGCCCTGGTTGCCTTCTTCACCCTCGGTAGGCTCTTCGCCTTCGGTGGGCTCTTCACCTTCGGTGGGTTCTTCGCCCTCGGTAGGCTCTTCACCCTCGGTGGGTTCTTCATCCTCCGTGGGCTCTTCCTGACGTTCCGTCTGTCTTTCGGTCTGACGCTCGGTCGGTCTCTCAGTCGGGGCTTCGGTGGTGGGCTCTTCGGTCGTGGCTTCTTCGGTGGAAGCCTCTTCGGTCGAGGACTCCTCTTCGGAGGTCGCCTCTTCGGTCGAAGCGGGTTCTGTGGTGGTCTCGTCGGTGGCTTCGGCCTCGGTGCCGGCGGGCGCGGTCGTGCCGGGTTCCGTCTTATGCGTCTCGGCGATCTTGCTCACGACGAAGAAGATGATGCCGAGCAGCAGAACGACGAGGATCGTGGTCACGGCGAGGAACGCGATCTTCTTGCCCTTGCTCACGGGCACGGTGCCGTCGTCTTCGGCGGGCTCTTCTTCAACGGGTTCGGGAACGGCATACGCGTCTGCATCGTATTCGGATTCCCTTTGATAGGGATCGTCCGCGCCGAACGCGGGCACGATGGGCGGCACGAAGGACGAAACGGACTCGCCTACCTCGGTGATCTTGATCACGATCGCCGAGATCGAGTCCTTGCAGCCGAAGCGCACGGCCTGCGAGGCGAACTGCGCCACGACCTTTTTGATGTCACCCGCGGCGTTCTTATAAATCGCCTCCATCAGGTCCTCGTTGAGGGCCTCGGCGACCTTTTCGGTCAGCAGCACGAACGTATCGTCCACAAGCACGTCGTCGATCACGGCAACGCCGTATTCGGACTTGCCGTCGGGGAAGCCGCGCTTGACCGGCTCGACGACCTCGCAGAAGTCGTCGCGGATGCGGTAGAGCTTCGAGGCGCCCATTTTGGCGAGATAGACCTTGTCGTTCACGCCGACGAAGATCGAGAAATCGCAGTCGGACGAATCAAAGCCCGAATCCACGAGCACCTTCGCGAAGGCGCGGAAGAACTCGGCGATCATGTCTGCGAAGTTCGAGCCGTCCTCGGCGAAGCCCTCGACGCAGTTTTTGAACAGGTCGGCGGCGCTCTCCGCCGTGCCCTTCGAGGCGGAGCTCGCGAGCACGTAGAAGGGGCGGTCCTTGCTCGCGCCCGCGGCGCGGATGCCCTTTTCGGAATGGACGACCTCTCTCGGCCAGATCTTGCCCGAGGCGTTGATGCCGTCCGTATTGAAATCAAGAGCGGCGGCTTTTCTGCTGACGATCGCAGCGTCGACAGTCATAGTCATGATATTTTTCCTCCCTTATGAAAGCGTGTATTGATTGTATCGATAAGAATCGGCCTCGCGTCGGCAGCGAGATACAGCGACCCGCAGACGATGAGCCCGTCGTAAGACGGCAAAGATTCAAAGGCTGAGACGATGCCGGATTCAACGTCCGGCGCGGCGTCAGCCTGTACGCCGTGCGCGCGGAACATTTCGGCGAACCGGCCGGCGGGAATGGCGCGGGGATTCGACGGCGTGACGGTGATCACGCGCTCGAACAGGCTCGCGAGCACGGGCACGACGGTTTGAAGATCCTTGTCTTCCATCATGCCGGTTACGGCAAGCAGGCGTTTATTCGGCAGATAAGCTGTGATCAGATTTTTGAGCGATCCAACCCCGCCGGGATTGTGCGACCCGTCGAGCAGGACGAGGGGTTCGTATGAGAGCACCTCACAGCGCGCGGGGATGAACGCATCTTCGAGCCCAGCCTTGACCGCGGCGTCGGGGATCAGGATCCCCTTCTCACGCAGGGCGTCGACGGCTTTGAGCACGAGCCCGAGGTTCTCGAGCTGGTGCGCGCCCGGGAACGGACAGTGCGTTTCGATCCCGTGATACGTGATCTTCGTGCCGTGAAGCGAACCTTCGCCGGACAGGAACTGTTCCGACGGGCGGCTGATAATCAGCGGCGCGTCCAGCGAGGCGGCCGTTGCGGCAATCACCCTAAACGCCTCGGGCGGCTGCCGGTCGGTTGTGACGACGGGTGTATTTTGCTTGATGATGCCGCTTTTTTCCCACGCGATCTTTGCGAGGGTGTCGCCGAGCACGGCGGTGTGGTCGAACGAGATCGACGTGATGACGCTGACGAGCGGCTTTGCGATTAGGTTCGTGGCGTCGAACCTGCCGCCGAGGCCCGCCTCGAGCACCGCGATCTCACAGCCCTGCCGCGCGTAATACAGGAACGCGGCGGCGGTCACGGCCTCGAATTCGGTGGGCCAGATCCCCTGCCCGTTCAGCGTTTCGACCGCTTTTCGCACTTGGTCGGTGACATCGGCGAGGGCGGCTTCGGAGATCATGTCGCCGTTCAGGCGGATGCGCTCGCGGAAATCGAGGACGTAGGGGGACGTATAGAGCCCGGTGCGGTAGCCGGCCGACCGCAGTATGGACGCGAGCATGGTCGAGGTGCTGCCCTTGCCGTTGGTGCCCGCCACGTGGACGCAACGGAATGCTTCCTGCGGGTCCCCGAGCAGGGCACACAGCGCACGGATCCTCCCGAGCCCCGGCTGCACGCCGAAGCGCGCGAGCGAATGGTAATAGGTTACGGCGTCCGGTTCCATATCACGCGCCGAGTTTGGCGATGCTTTCACGCAGCAGCGCGGCCTTTTCGGAGAAGCGGGCGAGGCTTTCTTTCTGCTCGTCGATCACCTTCTGCGGCGCCTTGGCGAGGAAGCCCTCGTTCGAGAGCTTGGCGTTGATCGAGGCGAGTTTGCGCTCCACGTCCTCGAGCTCTTTGCCGAGGCGCTTGCGCTCGGCCTCGAAATCAACGAGCTCGTTCATCGGGATGAAGATCTTCGCCTTGTCGGTGATGACGCACACCGAGCGTTCGGTGTCGAAATCCGCTTCCTGCCCGACCGTGACCGCCGATGCGGAGGCAAGCCGGATGAAATAGGGCGCGGACTGCTCAAAGAGGGACGCGTCCTGCGCGGAGATATTCAGGTGCGCTTTTTTGGACGGCGGCACGTTCATCTCGGCGCGGCGGTTGCGCACCGCCTTGACGCAGGCCATTACGGCCTCCATCTGCGCGGCGGCGTCCGGATACGAGAGCGCGGGGTCGAACGCCGGCCACGGCGAGACCATGATCGACTCGCCTTCGTGCGGCAGGGTCTGCCAGATCTCTTCGGTGATGAACGGCATGAAGGGATGCAGGAGCTTTAAGGTGTTCGACAGCACGTACACCAGCATGGCGCGCGCGTCGTTTTTGAGTTTTTCGTCTTCGGAATTGAGGCGGATCTTGCAAAGCTCGATATACCAGTCGCAGAACACGTCCCAAATGAAGTCGTAGAGCTTCGAGACCGCCATGCCGAGCTCGAACTTGTCGAGGTTGTCGGTGACGTCGCGCACGAGCTCGTTATAACGCGTGAGGATCCAGCGGTCCTCAAGGTTCAGCTCGTCCGGCAGAGGCAGGGGCTTTTCAAGGCCGCCGAGGTTCATCTGAATGAAGCGCGCGGCGTTCCAGAGCTTGTTGGCGAAGTTGCGCGACGCCTCGACCTTTTCGTCGGAGAAACGCATGTCGTTGCCCGGGGAGTTGCCCGTGGCAAGCGTGAAGCGCAGAGCGTCGGCGCCGTATTTGTCGATGATCTCGAGCGGGTCGATGCCGTTGCCGAGGGACTTGGACATCTTTCTGCCCAGGGCGTCGCGCACGAGGCCGTGGATGAGCACCGTGTCGAACGGCGCTTTGCCGGTATACTTGAGGCCGGAGAAGATCATCCTGCTGACCCAGAAACCGATGATATCGTAACCGGTCACGAGGGTGTTCGTGGGATAGTAATGTTTAAGGTCTTCGGTGTCCTCGGGCCAGCCGAGCGTGGAGAACGGCCACAGCGCGGACGAGAACCACGTGTCGAGCGTGTCGGGATCCTGCTGCAGGGCGCCGCCGCACTTCGGGCAGACCTTAGGCTCGTCCTTAGACACCACGGTATGGCCGCAGTCGTCGCAGTACCACGCGGGGATGCGGTGACCCCACCAGAGCTGACGCGAGATGCACCAGTCGCGGGTGCCCC
>JAEEGL014679431.1_pt1 | contig 21291 bp, 20 predicted proteins | sample 9134231 | NCBI WGS metagenome assembly JAEEGL01 (sample SAMN16246548, study PRJNA631951) | gut metagenome | biome: gut microbiome; feature: rumen; material: fiber-attached | host: Bos | place: Iran: Karaj | collected 2018-10
AGGGTGAATATCACGAACAGCAAATCCTGCACGTTCTCTGACTAAACCGCCTGGTCCCAATGCTGAAATACGTCTCTTGTGAGTTAGCTCAGCTAATGGGTTTGTTTGGTCCATGAACTGTGATAATTGTGATGAACCAAAGAATTCTTTTAATGAAGCAATCAACGGTTTTGTGTTCAACAAATTGAGCGGTGTTAAAGTTTCTGAATTTTGAAGTGTCATTCTTTCTTTAACGATACGTTCAATTCTTGAAAGACCGACTCTGAATTGATTTTGGAGAAGTTCACCGACTGAACGGATTCTTCTGTTACCAAGGTGGTCGATATCATCGCAAGAACCTTCATCATAAGTTAAGTTAATTAAGTATTCAACGGCTGCAACCAAGTCCTGAATAGTCAGAGTTCTTTGTGTTTCAGCAACGTTGAGGTTAAGTTTTTTGTTTAATTTATAACGACCGACACGTCCTATGTCATATCTCTTATCATCAAAGAATCTTGATTCAATGATAGAACGTCCGCCTGCAGGAGTAGCAGGATCGCCCGGTCTCAATTTCTTATAGACTTCAACCAAAGCTTCATCTGTTGTTTCAGCTGTATCTTTAGCCAAAGTTTTCTTTAAGAATTCAAAGTGTGAGAACAGAGTTTCCATTTCCGCAACGCTGATGCCAAGTGCTTTAAGAAGCGTTGTAGCAAGGATTTTTCTGTTTTTATCAATCTTGATATATATGATATCGTTAGCATCAGTTTCTATCTTCATCCACGCACCTCTGTTAGGAATTAAGGTAGCGTTGAAGAGACGTTTACCTGTCGGAGAAATTTCTCTCTTATAATAGATACCTGGTGAACGGACAATCTGAGAAACGACAACACGTTCCGCACCGTTAACGATAAATGTACCTTTATTGGTCATTGTCGGGATATCACCGATATAAACTTCCTGTTCTTTGATTTCACCGGTATCACGGTTAACCAAACGAACCATGACTCTTAACTGTTTAGCATAAGTAGCGTCATGAATTCTTGCTTCTTCAATGGAATACTTCGCATTATCGAATGTATAATTCGGCAAAAAGTGAAGTTCTAACCTTCCTGTGTAATCTTTAATAGGAGAAAATGAAAGAAATTCTTCTTTCAAGCCCTCTCTTAAAAACCATTCAAACGAATTTTTCTGAATTTCGATTAAGTCCGGAAGGTCATCAAGCCTTAGAGCCGGAATTCCCATCGGAGTTACTCTTTCAGAATATTGTGTCTTAGACATTCAATCACCTCTCTATATGTGGTGTACTACAACTATATAAAATATTTATATTTACTACGTTTTAAACTGTTCTGTGTTATTAGTTTTTTCGACAAAAAGGCATAGAAAGCCCCTTATAGAAAATGATACTCTCTAAAACATGACCGTCAAGCAAAATAGAAACATGTTTAAAATTTAACTTAATAAAATTTTACAATTAATTTTTTAAGAATTAAAATCCAGTCAATTAATCGGTCATTATTGGGTTTGGGTGTCAAGTGTGCAAATTTCGATAAAAACAACATAAAAAATATAAAAAAAATGGTCATTTTTCCCGAAATTTTGGAACAAAAGACCAAATTTTTAAATATCATATTAAAATAAAATTTAACTACCAAGGATAGTCATCTCTGATTTGCCAACCGTCTTTCATTATAAGTGCCGCACAAGAACCACTATATGATGTTTTATTGCAATATTGAGATATAAGACTTTCTCTTGAATTAGAACTACCGTTAGGCAGCAACTTACCGGATTTATTTTCCCCACCAAGAGGAGTCTCATCATCGTCAATATAATATGTAAACCAAAATACGTCTTTTCCTTCAACATTTGGTTTCTTTTGACCATTTATATCAACAACAATTGAAGTATAAGACATCTGAAAAGGTGCTGCGGGAGGAGTCTTAATAGCAATAAACATTAAAACAGTACCGTCTTGCAGAATTATTTTGTAATAATTGTTTGGATAATCAGAGAAATTTTTAGGTTCCTTTAAGCTTGCATATTGAAAATGGCAACCTCCTGTATTATCGTATCCGCAAACTTTACCAACATTTAAATAGGGAATCAAATACTTTTCTGCAAATTCTTTTGATTGAGTCAATTCAACAGCCCAAGTTGAAATCGGACCATTATCGGCGATAGCTTTATATGTTGTTTGTGCAATAGTAGAATATGCTTTTTTTAGTTTTGTGGCAGTTTCTTCTTTTTGGTGTCGAATAATAGCATTAGGAACTGTCAAAGCAGCAACAACGCCGATAATAACTAGTGTTATCAATGTTTCCGCCAATGTAAAACCAGACTTTGATTTTTCAAAAAGCATAACGACTCTCTCATTCTAACTTCAGAACCATATTATCATATATTCCCCAATTTTTAAATTTGTAACGATTGTATAATTAAAAGATAAAATTTTACAATTAATTTTAATTAATCGACAGTTATGACATTTAAGTGTCAAGTCAATATAAAATTAAAAATTCAAATTTTAAACAAAAAAACAGGAAGAAACCTTCTTTAAGTCGAAAAAGAATATTTTTTCAATTTTATTTATTTCAACAACTCTTTCATTTATCTTCAGAGGAATTGCGAAAGGTAATACTCCAATTTTAGTTTTTCCGTTTCTTTTAGATTTTATATTTATACTATTGCCAATAATTTCCAGTTTTTTAGAAGAAAATAAAAAATAATTTTATATAAGAATATTAAATTTTAATACAAATTTAAAAAAGATACTATTGATTATTTATTTTGCTTATGTTTTTATATAGCTATGATTTGAAAGACAATCCTCTTAGCCTTTTAAATCATGCGGCTGGGGAGTGTCGTATAAAAGTCCAAAATACGAACACACCTAATCTCTGAAAAGAGAACAGTTCATTAAGCCGGAATCAACTCCGGCAACAAAAAGGAGACAAAATGTTAAAAATCAGATTAAAGAGAACAGGGTTTAAGAAAAACCCGATGTATAGAATAGTAGTTCTTAACTCAACTACTAAAAGAAGCGCTCTTCCTAAAGCTCAGCTTGGTTACTATAACCCCGTAACAAAAGATATGAAACTCGACAAAGCTGCAGCTCTCGAATGGATTAAAAACGGCGCTCAACCAACTTCAACAGTTGCATACTTAATTAAAAATTGCACTGATGAAGGCAAATTAAATTACCAGAAAAAGACTACAGAAAAATTATCTAAGAAAGCTAAAGCTAAACTTGAAGCTGAAGCTAAAGCAAAAGCTGAAGCAGAAGCAGCTGCAAAAGAAGCTCCTAAAGAAGAAGCTCCCGCTGAAGAAGCTAAAGCTGAATAAAACTTTTTTATACAGGGAAAAGAGAACACTTATTTATCGCTTTTTTTTAAAGGCGATATTTTTTTATCCAAATGATGATATAATTTATTTATAATTTTTAAAGGAAACAAATGAAAAAAATACTCGTAATACAACCGGAACTTGAAAAAGAACTCTTTATTTCTCAAGGGTTTGCAAAAGCTTTTCGCGCACTCGGTATTGCCGTTGTAGAAAAACCGTTTAAAAGTATAACACCGGAAGAGCTTAAAGACACAAAATTTGATTTTGTATTTAACTGTGAGAAAAAAATTGTTCCGCTTTTGGACAAAAAGTTTGTTGATTCTGTCCAAACAGAAACATATGTTCATTTTCTTGAAGATATTTCAGGGCTAAAGAATTGCGAAATATTCGATTTAAAGAACAATTTCATCTTTTCCTCGGATAAAAGTCTGACAAAAGAGCGGTCAACAAGATTTTTAACACCTGCAATCGATGCACCTTCATACAAAACAAGATTTCAGGAATATAAATATGCTATCACCTTTGCTGGAAAAGTTGAATCACTTCAAAGGCTTAAAATTTTAACAAAAATTATTGAAAACTTTGGTGAAATAAACATTTTTGCAGACATTGACGACTTCAATAAAAGTATCAAACTAATAGAAAAAGAAAATCTTCTGAATGGTTTTATGTTATCTCTCTATAAAAATTCTTATAGAGGTTATAAGAGAACACAGGAAGAACTTGGAAAACTATATTCACAGACAAAAATAAATATTGACTTAGGAAAAGAAAATGCTGACAAGTTAAACTACAGAGTTTTTGAAGTCCTTGCAAGCGGAGGATTTCTTCTTGCAGAAGATAATAATTATATAAAAACCTATTTTGAAGACGGAAAAGAACTTGAAACCTTTAAAACAACTGATGAAGCCGTTGATAAAATCAGGTTTTATCTTCAAAACCTTAATCTTGCACAATCAATTGCTATGAATGGGAAAAGACGGGTCAGCACAAGCTACACTTTTAAAGACAGAGCCAAAGAAATTTTGACAACAATTAAAGATAAAAAACGCGAGCACAATCTTTCTTAGAGGATAACATGATTAAAATATTAGTTATAGACGACGATTTAGCAATAAATGAACTCATAAAAGTAAATTTGGAACTTGCTTATTATACCGTCATTAGTGCAACAGACGGAATTAAGGGATTTGCTTTGGCAAAGCAGGAGCTTCCTGACCTTATTATTCTTGATGTTATGATGCCTGAAATAGACGGATACACAGTTGCAAAAAGAATTAGAGAAAACAAAGAGACAAAAGACATTCCAATTATTATGCTTACGGCACTAAACATGCTTCAGGACAAATTAAAAGGTTATGACATCGGAATTGACGACTATTTGGTTAAACCTTTTGAAATGGAAGAACTCAAAGCAAGAGTAAAAGCACTTTTAAAAAGAAATGAAACTATTCCAAAATCAAGCGCAACAAAAGAAATTCTGACTGTCGGGGATATTACTCTTTTACCGGAGAGTTACAGCATAGAAATTAACGGAAAAAGCGTCAAAGTTACCCCGAGTGAATTTGAGATTATGAACCTTTTAATGCAGAATTACGGCACAATGGTCTCAGGCTCAAAAATTCTAACAGACATTTGGGGCTATTCACCGGACGATAACTTAGAAACAGTCAGAGTACACATCAAACATTTAAGAGAAAAACTAAATAAAATTTCAGGAAATAAAAAATATATCGAAACCATCTATGGCGGAGGCTATAAACTCATACCGGAAGGTGTAGAAAAGAAATAATCAGAGCATAAATCCTATACTACTAATAATTTATATCTCCTTCTTTTAAAACTCTTGCGGTACAATCATATCCTGTAGAATTCTTAGTGCAATTTGCTCCGTTATTTCCATATCCTGCCGGCAAAATGCCTTTACCCTGAATTAACACAAAAGCAAATAAGTCCCTACCAATAACTTGAGGTTTTTTATTTGCATTAACATCAACCCAAAAACGTCCCATAAATTTATCTAAATCTTCAGATGCTACACCAAACTGAGTTGTATTTCCGTAATTATACGAAAAAGTATATGCCATTCCATCAGTTGTAATAAGGGCATTCGTATTGGCATGTATACTATCATTACCACCGTTTAATTTATGAATAGAAGTTACAAAACATTTATTACTGCCTTTGCATCTTTGTAAAGTATTTACGGTTTTTTCAAAGGCATCAAAAAAAGAATTTGAATCCTCAACAAACGAATAATCCCCCTGTGCATAGCCCTCATCCATAGCAATTTTATGCATAGAATTTTGAAGGACGGAATATGCCTTTTTTACTCTTGTAGAATTTTCTTTATTTTGTGTTTTATTAAGCAAACTCGGCACAGTCATAGCGGCAATTACACCAATAATAACAAGAGTAATCAATGTTTCCGCAAGGGTAAATCCTTTATTATATTTGGGGGTAGAAAATTCCAACTTATAAAAAAGCATAATTACTCTCTCTTTCTAACTATAATTTGCTTAATAATAACATATTGCCCCAAATTTGTAAAAATATAACATTAAATAAAAAATATAATAATTTCATGTCATAATGTATTTATGAACGACAGAATTATCATAAGAAAAGCAAATCAAAATAACCTCAACAATATTGACCTTGAAATTCCTAAAAATGAACTTGTTGTTTTTACCGGTATTTCAGGCTCAGGCAAGAGTTCTCTTGCTTTTGATACGATATTTGCGGAAGGTCAAAGACGATATATTGAAAGTCTTTCAACATATGCCCGTCAATTTTTGGGGCAACTGGACAAGCCTGATGTTGAAAGTATAGAAGGACTTTCGCCTGCAATTGCAATTGATCAAAAATCAACAAGCAATAACCCCCGTTCAACTGTCGGTACGGTTACAGAAATATATGACTTTTTAAGACTTCTCTTTGCAAGGATTGGCACACCCCACTGCCCCGAATGCGGTCGAGAAATCGTCCCTCAGTCACTTGACCAGATTCTTGAGAAAATAAATTCACTCAAAGAAGGAACAAAAATTCAGGTTTTATCACCCATAATCAAAAGTAAAAAAGGAGAATATCAGACACTTTTCAGTTCATTAAAACAGGAAGGCTTTGTCAGGATCAGAGTTGACGGTAAAATATACAATCTTGACGAAGATGAAATTGAACTTGCAAAGACTAAAAAGCACGACATTGACGTTGTCGTTGACCGTTTAATCGTAAGAGAAAGTGCAAAAGCAAGACTTGCCGATAGCGTACAGATTGCACTCACAAAATCAGGAGGTATTGTTTCTATTCTGACAGAAGAAAAAGAAACTATTTTCTCGGAAAAACTTTCTTGTCCAAGCTGTAGTTTAAGTTTTGAAGAAGTTTCTCCACGTTTGTTCAGTTTTAACAGTCCATATGGCGCATGTCCGGAGTGTTCAGGACTTGGTTTTCACTTTAAAATCAATCCTGATATGGTCATTCCAGACACAACAAAGTCGCTTTCAAAAGGTGCTGTTTACCCTTGGGCAAAGACAGGAAATCCATACTATCAGGAAATTTTTGATTCACTATCAAAGCATTTTGGTATTGACCTTGATATTCCATTCAGAGATTTACCCGAAGAACACAAAAAAATAATACTTTATGGTTCTAATGAAAAGATTTTAATGCGCTATCACGCTTTTGGCTCAGATACAAGATGGGTTGAAAGACGCCAGATTTTTAAAGGTGTTATTCCCTATTTTATGGAAAAATACGAAGAATCAAATAGCGAAGATGTCAGAGAAGAAATTCAGAAATATATGTCTCAAATTCCATGTTCAAGCTGCCATGGGGCAAGACTAAATCCGTTTGTTTTAGCAATAACAATAAACGATAAAAATATTTACGATGTCTGCAAAATGAGCATAAGCGATTCTTTTAAATTCATCTCAGATTTATTTTTAGAACTTGATGATTTTAAACTAAAAATCGCAAAACAAATTCTTGATGAAATTCGTTCTCGTCTTAAATTTTTGATTGATGTCGGCTTAGAATACATTGATTTAGCCCGTATGGCAGGAACACTCTCAGGAGGTGAAGCACAGAGAATAAGACTTGCAACCCAAATCGGAAGCGGTCTTTCCGGAGTTATGTATGTTCTTGATGAACCTTCAATCGGACTTCACCAAATGAACAATGATATGTTGATTAAAACACTCTTTAAACTGAGGAATTTAGGAAACACGGTTATCGTTGTTGAACATGACGAAGAAACAATAAGAAATGCTGATTATATAGTAGATATAGGACCAAAAGCCGGTATTTACGGAGGGAATATTATTGCACAGGGAACTTTAGAAGATATTGAAAAAGCTAAAGACTCTCTAACAGGACAATATTTGGCAGGAATACGTTCAATTCCGGTTCCAAAGAAAAGACGTGAAGGAAATGGACAATCTATAATAGTCAGAGATGCACATCTTAACAATCTAAAGCACCTTGATGTCGAAATTCCTTTGGGTAAAGTTGTTGTGTTGACAGGTGTTTCAGGCTCGGGCAAATCAACTTTAATGGAAGATTTAATTTATAAATTCGCTCACCACAAGCTTTTCGGTAACACCCCAAAACCTCAGGGACTTGAAACAATTGAAAATTTCGAATATATAGATAAAGTCATTAACATTGACCAATCTCCGATAGGAAGAACACCAAGGTCAAATCCTGCAACATATACGGATATATTCACACATATCCGAGATTTATTTGCAAAGACAAATGAAGCAAAAGCAAGAGGTTATGCACCGGGACGTTTCAGTTTTAACGTCAGAGGCGGTCGCTGCGAATCATGCCATGGTGACGGATTAATCAAAATTGAAATGAACTTCCTCTCTGATGTTTTTGTCAAATGTGATGTCTGCAAAGGGAAAAGATACAATAACGAAACCTTAGAGATTAAATACAAAGGAAAAGACATTTATGACGTTCTTTCAATGAGTGTTACGGAGGCGCTTGAATTTTTTGCAAATCACCCCAAAATCAAAAACAGACTCCAAACCCTTCAGGATGTAGGTTTGGGATATATTCAACTTGGTCAAAGTGCAACAACACTCTCAGGCGGAGAAGCACAGAGAATAAAACTTGCTGCTGAATTAAACAAAAAATCAACAGGAAAAACGCTTTATCTTCTTGATGAGCCATCAGTCGGACTTCACTGGTACGACATCGACAAGCTCATTAAAATTATAAACAAACTTGCAGACACCGGAAATACAATTTTAATCATTGAACATAATTTAGATTTAATCAAAGTTGCAGACCATATAATTGATTTGGGACCTTATGGCGGGGACAACGGTGGTTATATCGTTGCACAAGGGACACCGGAAGAAGTTGCGAAATGTAAAACCTCCTTTACGGGACAATACCTCAAAAAAATGCTTTGATTTTATGGGGTAGAAACCGTCTGACTTTTATTCAAAAGTCCTCTGGCAAAGCTCATTGACTGGTCGTTAATTTCGCCTGCAGCCAAAAGTGCTATTGCTTTAACTCTGTTTTCTTCATGCAAATTATAAACCTTAATCTCTGTCTGCTCATTTTGGTCTTTTGCAACGTAAAAATGTTCGTTTGCCTTAGCCGCAACAATCGGCTGATGGGTTATCATCATAACCTGATGATATTTTGAAAGTTTGCATACGCTATCTGCAACTGCCTGTGCGGCTCTACCTGAAATTCCCGTATCAATTTCATCAAAGATAACAGTTGAAGTATTATCGCTCTGAGCAAAAACAGTTTTTAAGGCAAGCATAATTCTTGAAATTTCACCACCTGAAGCAACTTTTGACATAGGTTTAGGAACTTCCGAAACATTTGTTGAAACTAAAAATTCAACTTTATCAAAGCCGTTTTCATTCATTTCACATGGCTGAACATCAATAACAAACTGAACTTTAGGTAAATCCAATTTTTCGAGTTCTGTTTCAACCGGTTTCTGAAGTTTTTCAGCCGTTTGCCTTCTTAAAACAGTCAGTTTTTCGCCCAAATTTTTGAGAATGTTAAGCTTTTCCTCTTTCAGAGCAAATAATTTTTCTTTATTTTCCTGTGAATTATCTATGCCTTCAAGTTCATTTTGCATCTGACTCAAGTTTTCAATAACTTTTTCAAGGCTTCCGCCATATTTACGCTTGAGTTTATCAAGATCATATAGTCGCTCCTGAACTTCGTTAATTCTCTGTTCATCTGCATCTTTTGATTCCGAATAATCTCTGAGTCTTGAAGCAATATCCTTTAACTGTTCCTGAATATTTGTAATTTCTTCCTGAATTGGAGTTACAGAAGAATCAAGCTGTGAGAGTTTTACCAAATTCATTCTTATATCGGAAAGTGCATCAACAATGTTTTTATCTTCCCCGTAAATTCCCCAATAAGAAGAATAGGAATACTCTTTAAGTTTTTCAGCATTTGTTAAAAGTTCTAATTCCTGTTTTAAATTTTCATCTTCATCTTTATCTTCAACACCAATTGATGTTATTTCATCAATCTGGAACTTCAGGAACTCAATCTGTTGTTCAGTTAAAGCAACAGCATTTTGTGCTTTATCAAGTGCATTTATAACTTCAAGGTACTCTGAATAAGATTTTTTATACTCAGAAAGCAGATTTTTAAACTCATTGTCGGCATAGCTATCGAGCAAATATATGTGTGCTTTTGGCTTTAAATAATTAAAATTTTGGTGCTGGGTATGAATATCAATCAAATCTTCCCTGATTTCTTTAATGAAATCCTGTGTTACAAGAACACCGTTAATTCTTGAACGAGATGAAGCAGGAAGAATTTCTCTTGAAATAATCAAGTCACCACCCATATCATCTATACCGTTATCCGAAAGTTTTTGGCGGTCAAAATTACTGTTAAGTGTCACAACAAGTTCTATATATGCTTTTTCCTGTCCTGTTTTTATCACTTCTTTAGTGACTTTTGATCCAAGGGCAACATCAACAGCACTGATAATAATACTTTTTCCGGCACCTGTTTCACCTGTAAAAGCAGTAAAACCTTCTTTAAACTCTATATTGAGATTATCTATGAGGATATAATTTTGGATTTTTATTGATTTAAGCACAATTTATCCTTTCCAAGACATTCCCCAATATAGTTTTTCTCTTAATACGGAATAAAAAGAACCCGTATTTGAATTTAAAAGCAAAAGTTTTGCCTTATTCTCATTTCTGATAATATCAATTTTAGTATCACTTTTGACTGTCAAAGATTTTTGACCGTCAGCGGTTATTCTTAATCTTGTCTTTTCTGAGGTTGAAATAGTGACTTTTTCACTTGAAGGAATAACCAAAGGTCTTGCAGTCATTGTATGAGGACATATAGGGATAATTACCATAGCATCAAGACTAGGCTCTATGATAGGACCTCCTGCCGAAAGAGTATAAGCAGTTGAACCTGTCGGTGTTGAAATGATAATACCATCTGCCAAATAATCACATACATTCTGTCCATTTATCTCAACACATAATCTTGAAGTTCTTGAAAAAGTATTTCCTCTTATGACAATGTCATTCAAGGCAATAATCTTATCTAGTGCCTTTATCATCATTCTTTCTTCAATTCTGTAATCACCTGAATTGATACTTTCAATAGTTTTGTTAAGTTCCGATAATTTAGATTGAGAAAGGAAACCGAGCCTTCCAAGATTAACACCGACTATCGGAATATCAAATCTTGAACAATATCTTGCCGTTTTTAAAATACTTCCGTCGCCACCAAGGACAACAGCTAGGGTTATGTCTGATTCAATTTCATCAGTCGGCATAGGTCGAGCTTTTAAACCTTTGGTGCTAAAGCAAGCCAAAACATCATCAAGCGAATTTTTTGACTTGATGTTTTCAGGATTATAGACAATTCCGATGTTATTCAATATTTCATTCATAATTGCATTATACTATATACTTTGAATTTTTGCTAAATTTTACGGGCAACAAGCATACCATCAGGCAAAGAAAGAATTTGAACCTGATAATCCTCTCTTGAAGTGATTTCATCAACAAACGGCTTAACCTTCTCGGCATGGGAAAGAATATTATCTGCCGCAATTAATCCACCTTTATTAAGCAAAGGATGAAGCAACTCAAAAAACTCAAGATAGTGTGGTTTACTTGCATCCATAAAAATGAAATCAAAACGTTTATCATGAAGCTGTTCTTGAATTACTACACTTGCAGAGCCCAGCAAAGAAGTTATTATACCGTCAACACCGCATTGTTTAAAGTTTTCAAGTGCAAGTGTCTGTCTTTTATCCCAATATTCAATAGTCGTCAAATGACCGTTTGTTTCCTCAAGTGCTTTAGCAAGCCAGATACCTGAATAGCCGTTTGAAGTACCAAGCTCCAAAACCTCTTTTGAGTTGTGAATTTTTATGAGCATATTAAGGAAATTTGCACTATCTCTTGATACATTCCAAAATTTTTCAGAAGTACTTTCAAGACGTTCTAAGACTTCCTCAACTGCAGTTTCCATTATAGTCTTTCCGTAACAGTCACACTATTTACTGCTTTATTAATAGGGATGACGTTAATAACTTTTTCTTTATTTAAATCAACAACACTATAATGATGATCTGTCATATTCATAACCAAAGCAATACCGCCTGCCTGACTAATGTTTGTCGAAAATCCGCTGAGCTGAGTCGAAATAGTTCCTGCTGCTTGAAGCGAAGGACTAATTTTATATGTATAAATTGCATTCTTTTCAGCTGAAAGTACAAATAATTTACCGTTATATAATACCATATCAATCGGTTTATTTCCCGTAGGAAGTGTAACCGTTGATGTAGCATAGGAAACCGGTTTTTCTGATAAATCAAACTGCGCTCTTTTTGAAGCCACATCCGGATCAAATCCGGAAACAAGTCCGTTGACTTCTTCATTATCTTTTTCAGCTTGCTTTGCAGCCTCTTTTTCAGCTTTCTTCTGTGCTTTTGTTTTTACTACATCATAATTTGAATTGAGGTCATATGTTATTGCAACAACTTCCGGTTGAGTCCTTGAAATAAGATAAATTACATTATCTTTAACGAGCATCTTTGTTAAATTAGGAATATTTGCAATATATCTGTTCTGATAATTACCGTCAGTAAGCCCCATAATATAAATTGCGGAACTTATTTTATCAACATAAATCAGATTTTGACCGTCCTCAGTAAGAACCATCTTCTGCGGGGCACCAATTAACTGAATTTTTTCCTTCATTGTCATTGTATTCATATCAATAACTGAAATGACATTTGACTTCAATGAAGCAACGTATGCCTTTGCGTGAATATCATCAACCACAATTTCAGAAGGAACATCGGTTAAATCAATTTTCCTTGCAACATATTCGTTTTTAACATCAATAACATCAACATTTTTAAGATTAGCACTTGCAACAAGGACATATTTACCACCCATAGCAGGCTTAACATCTTTAATAACATCAGATGTTTTAAGTTCAAACAAAGGTTCTGATACATTTGGTGAAAATACCATCAAATATGGTGATTGAAAATTATTTACAAAGAAAAGCTTATTTTTAATTTCACTATTAACATTAACTTTTTTGTTATTTACCTTTTTACCCGTCGGGAGAGGCACACCTGCTTTTCTTTCCGCCTCTGCAACAGAATATTCGTTCAAAACAGGAATTTGAACATTTCCCAAAACACATCTCAAATTAGCAGGAAAAACAAGTCCTGAGGGAACAAGCATATCTTGAGGAATTAAACCTGTTCTGAGTTCAAAAGGTACATCATCAATTTTGGCAACAGTTAAAAAGCCGTCTTTGTTTTTTGCAACCTTTAAAAGTGAATAATTATTGTTAAAAATAACTATGTCAGGCTTTTTTGCAAATGGGGTATTTTTCGGATATGTTGACTTAATTTCAAGTTTATTAACCTGTTCAACATCAACAGGAATAACCGGAATATAAATCGTACCGTCTGAATAATTAATCAAACCATCAAATCTGACGGAAGGTACATCCTTTTGATTTATAACAAAATCTTTTACTTCCTTAGGAAGTTGGGTTGCAAATGCACTTGACATAAGCATTATAGACATACTGATTATAGTTATAAAAGATTTCAATCTCATTTTTTATGCTCGCTATTTATTTAATACATTTTTCATTTTATCAAGAATATTGTCATTGGGCTTTTTGTTACAATTCAGCTCATACAATTTTGAATATAACTCTTTTTCTTCTTTAGACAACGACTTTGGAGGAACAAGCTTAACAACGAAATGATGGTCCCCTCTTTTAGATTCATTGCCTAAATAGAAGACACCGGCATTTTTTATGGTTAAAACTTTATCCTGTTCAACACCCTGAGGAACAGTCAACTCTGTTTCACCGTCAATGGTTTTAACTTTAACTTGACAACCAAGCGCAGCCTGAGGGAAGGTTAATTCCAATTTTGAATAAATATCAAATCCGTCACGCTGAAATTCTTTATGATCCTTAACAAACAGAACAACATAAAAATCGCCGGGTAAACCGCCGTTTTTACCGGCATTTCCTTCTTTTGCAATACGAATTTTTGAACCTGTAGCAACACCTTTCGGAATTCTGATTGTAATTTTCTTTTCAGCTCTGACTCTGCCTTCACCTTTACAATTTGTACAAGGAGATTCAATAACCTGACCAGTACCACCACAGGCATGGCATACTGAAATTTGAGAAAAACTGCCAAGCGGTGTTCTTGTAACTTGCTGAATTCTTCCTGAGCCTCCGCAGGTTTTACATGCAACCTTATTTGTTCCCGGTTTTGCACCGCTGCCACCACAGACACTGCAAGTTTCAAGATGTTCAAGTGTAACTTGTTTTTCAGCTCCAAAAACAGCTTCTTCAAAAGTGATTTCCATATCCAATCTTAAATCAGCACCGTTTTGAGGAGCATTTGGATCTTGACCTCCCATACCTCCGCCAAAACCTCCGAAACCGCCTCCGAAAAAGCTCGCGAATATTTCATCAAGTCCGCTGAAACCGGCATCAAAAGGTCCCTGTGTGCTAAATCCTGCATCTCTTAACCCGTCTTCACCGTATCTGTCATAAGTGGCACGTTTATTATCGTCCATTAATGTTTCGTATGCTTTACCTAATTCTTTAAATTTTTCCTCTGCATCGGGTGCTTTGTTAACATCCGGATGAAGCAGCCTCGCTTTTTTTCTGAAAGCTGATTTAATTTCATCTTTTGTTGCGTTTTTTTCTACACCCAACACTTCATAATAGTTATTGCTCATTTTATATTAATTTCTTCCTAATTATTCACTGACTGCTACATTAACTCTTGCAGGTCTCAGCACCTTGTCACCATATTTATACCCTTTTTGAAGTTCCGCAATGATTGTTTCCTCAGGATATTCAGAGGTCGGCGTTTGCATAACGGCTTCGTGTATATTAGGATCAAAAGCCTGACCTTCTGCGATTATGACTTCTAAGCCCATTTTTGTTAATGAATCCATAAACTGCTTATTTAAAATCGAAAAATTTTCTTTCATTTTTTCAACATTGTCAATTTTATCAATTGATTTCATAGCTCTTTCAAAGTTATCAATAACTTCAACCATTTTTGTCAGGCATTCGACAGTACCGTACTTGAGAAGAGATTCTCTTTCCTGAGCCTGACGTTTACGGTAGTTATCAAAATCAGCAGCAAGACGAACATATTGATTTTTTAATGTATCATATTCACTTTTCAGTTTTTCAAGTTCATCTTCCTGTTTTTCTTCAACCTGTTCATCAGGAACTTCAACAGTAGCTTCTTCTTTAGCCTGTTCTTCTACCTTATCTTCAGTTGTTTCTTCAGTTTCTTTTATATCTTCTGCAAATTGATTTTCGTCCATTTTAAGTTCTCCAAAAGGTCCTTTATCTTTATTAAAAAACTTCTTAAACATTACTTCCCTGCTCAAAAAATAATCCTCTATAACATTATATTCCATAAAAATACGACTTCAATTATTTATTAATTATTTCTTAATTATTCGGAAGTTTTGTGATAAAATCAAAATTATGGATAACGAGATTTTAAAAGTTAAAATAATGAAAATGGAAAAGGAACATCTCGATTCCGTTGTCGAAATTGAAGAATTGGTCAATCCTAATCATCATTGGTCGAAAGATTCTTTTCTGAATGAAATCCAAAATAAACTGGCAAATTATGTTTGCATTATTGATACTAAAAACGGTATGGTTCTCGGATTTGCGGGTTTTTGGGAAATATTGGAAGAAGCACATATCACCTCAATTTCCGTACATCCGGATTTTAGAAGAAGGGGACTAGCAACAGAATTAATGAAATATATAGTTAATTCCTGCTACAAAAAAATGATTAAATATATCACCCTTGAAGTCCGTGCAAGCAATTTCAGTGCAATTTCGCTATACGAAAAATTCGGGTTTAAATCGGTCGGCAGACGCAAAAAATATTATCAGGATAATAACGAAGATGCTTTGATTATGTTTACTGAAAATATTTGGTTTGATAAATTTAAAAATAATTTTGCACAGATTAATAATGAAACATTAAAGGTTTATAATGAACAAACGGTCTAAAGCACATATTAATGAATTAATTGAGAAGAACTCAAAAATCAAATTCAGTCTGGGAATAATAGCCTTAGTCTGTTTTTCTCTAATATTGATAGTAATAAGCGTATTTTCACAAATTCCGCTTCCTAATCTCTCTATGCCTGTTGAATATATTCTTCACCCGATAACAAACATCGGTAACTTTTCATCAGGAAGAATAGAATTTGTTGATTATCAATATATACCTCAAATTCCTGTTATATTCTTTATAACAACACTTTTAGGACCTTTATATGCAACTCTGACAATGCTGATTTATATCGGCTTAGGACTTACTCCGTTTTTTCCTATTTTTGCACTGGGCGGAGGACTTTCATATTTTATGCAGTACGGTTTCGGATATATTCTCTCATACCCCATAGCTGTCATAATTGCAGGAAAAATGCTAAAGAAAAATATGTCAGGATTGACAATAATAAAAGCAGCCTTCTTCGGAGTCATAACTATCCACTTTTTTGGCTGTTTATATTTGATTGTCATTGCATTATTACAACATGAAACTCTTGATTTTATTCTTGATTTAATATTTGCACAGTCTGTAACAAAGATATTCTATGATTATATCTTTACCTTAGTATTTATGTTTATTGCAAGATTTTGCAGAAAATTCATCTGGCTTATTAACGGTTAATTAAAGCCCAAATCTGCTCAAGAGAGTAATAAGACCGCCTTCAATAATATTTAAAACAATAAATGCAACTATCGGCGATATATCAAGCATTCCAATCGGAGGGATTATCTTTCGAAATGGCGAAAAAATAAAATCCGAAATTGTTCTTGCCGTAGCAAAAGGCTCTTTATACCAATTAACCTGAGGAATCCAGGTACATATAATATAAAATAATAATATTATGTATAAAACTTTAAAAAACCAATAAATAAAATAACTAATCATTTATCCTTCTTCCTATGAAGTATGCATTGTCTTTATACATTCGCAGTTATTACGTTCAAGAGGAATATTCTTAATCATTTCTTTCAATATAACGAGAAGTTTTGCATTGTTTTCTTTGAATGTTTTCAAAACTTCCTGGTGAGTAACCGGAGGAACATCTCCAACCAATCCTGCATCATAATCTGTTATAAGAGCAATAGTAACAGGACACATATCACATTCACGAACTAAGTAAACTTCTGGATATTGGCTCATGTTAATTACGCCCCAACCCTGAGCTGTAAAAAACTGAGATTCAGCTTTTGTCGAAAATCTAGGGCCGTTAATAATTACAATTGTACCCGTTTCATGAACAGAAATATTATGCTTCTTAGCCGCATCAATTGCGACCTTTCTGAGTTCAGGACAATAAGTCTCAGCTACAGATGGGTGAATAACAATCGGACCTTCAATATATGTTGATTTTCGGTTACCAAAAGTCCAATCAACAATCTGATCACATACAACAACATCTCCGGGCTTGATATTTTTTTGAAGACTTCCTGCTGCACAAGGAGAAATAACTCTTGTTACACCCAAAGATTTCATAGCCCAAACATTCGCTCTATAATTAACCAAATGAGGAGGAAATCTGTGATCTTTTCCATGACGGGGCAAAAATGCAACCTTTTTACCTTCAATTTCACCTATTGTAATTTTATCGCTCGGTGCACCATATGGAGTATTAATTGCAATTGTTTCATACGGCATTCCGGTATCTTCAAAGAAACTATAAAATCCACTTCCACCAATAATTCCAATATCTGCTTTTTGCTCCATAATTTTGCTCCTCTCTTATAACGTTACATGGAAATACTATCAAAAAAAATATAATAAAACAACAAGCAGACTATTTGTCTGCTTGTTAGTTTAATTATATTTGATATTTATTTATATCTTATTTTCCAGAGATATTCATAGCATCTTCAAGGTAATCATTTTCATTAGCCCATTCAGCGCCATCTCCGGTACCGACACGGCCATCATATCTGACCTGAATCTTCAAAGGTGCATTACCTTCTTTCATTGTACCATCATCATTAAACTGATCTTTTCTTGTAACATAGATGTTATGATATTCACTATCATCTGATTCTGGGTCTGTAGTTACAGTACCAAATTTATACTGAGCTAAGCCCCACCACATAACACCATCAGTTGTAATAAAGTCAGGTTCACTACCTCGTTTATATTTATCCGGTGTATCTGAGTGCCAATTGTTAGAACTACATTTATCAGCACCTACAATATTTAATGAATCTGCAACCTTTTTACAGAAATCTACATGACCTCTGACTACTTCATCTGCCCAATACGAATTAGTATTTGTAGCAACAGAGGTTATTTCATCCATTACGGAACTGACAGCCCCTTGCATAGCATACATAGCTTTTTTATACATGATTCGATCTTTGTCCGGTCTAACATTATCTAAAACCGGAATTAATATAGCCGCTAAAACACCCAAAATAGCTAAAGTAACAAGTGCTTCAGACAGTGTAAATGCATTCTTCTTTATATTCATATTCCACCCTTATTATTATGTACTGATAGTTTTATAATACCACATATTTTTATTTTTCAACATAATTCTTTTAAATTATTTTAAATTTGTAATTAATGTTAATATTTAAATCGGATTTTTTACACTTAAAATAAATTAAAATTTACTTGATATAAAAAATTTAGGTATCTATAATTAGTTAAAAACAAAGTGAAAAGAAAAATTGAGGTATAAAATGAAAAACGAAATACACCCCGAATACAAGAAAACAAAAATCAAATGTGTATGTGGCAACGAAATCGAAACCGGTTCAATTGATGAAGATATAACAGTTGAAATTTGTAACAATTGTCATCCTTTCTACACCGGAAATCAGAAAATTGTTGACACAGAAGGACGTGTAGAAAGATTTAACAAACGTTACAAAAAGTAACATAAGATTTTTGTTAAGTTTTTTTTTAACACAAATTTATTGTTATCAATAAAGGGAGAAGAGATGTCACAAAGCAGCAACAAGCCTGAAGTTAGGCTGATTTGCAAGCCTGAAAATATGCTGAAAACAATTTATACAGCATGTCGAACCTGCTATAGCAGTGATTCTCCATTAAATATTTATGATTGTGATTCGGCTTCAGATAACGAAAAAATGCTCAAGCTTATTGAAAGAGTTATTTCATCGGGTCACTATAGCACAATAGAACATATTCAAGTCAGCTATGCAATCAGCAATATTTCAAGAGCTTGTTCTCACCAGCTTGTTAGACACAGACATATGTCCTTTTCACAAAAATCACAAAGATATGTGAAAGAGAAAGGGCAGTTTGACTATCTTACACCTCCTACAATTGAGAAAGACAAAGAGCTTAAAGCAAAATATGATGAGTTTATGGGTAAAATTTCAAAATTTTATCTTGAACTTACAGAGGCAGGAATACCTGCAGAAGATGCAAGATTTGTTCTCCCAAATGCAACTTCAACATCTATGGTTGCAAGTTTAAATTTAAGAGAACTGATACACCTGGCAAATCTGAGATTATGCACAAGAGCACAGGCAGAAATAAGATTATTGGTTAAAATGATGTGTGATGTCTTAATCAAGGAAGAGCCTTGGTTAAAAGATTATCTTGTACCGAAATGCGAACGCTTAGGATACTGCGATGAAGATAAATCCTGCGGAAGGAAACCGCCATTAGGGAAATAAACAATGAAAGAAATGTTAGATAAAATATTACAAATAGAGAAGAAATATATTGAGCTTGCTCAGCTGCTTTCTGACCCTGAAGTAATACAAGACTATGACAGATTTAAAACTCTTTCAAAACAAAGAAAAGCTATGGAAGAAACGGTTAATGTTTACCACGCTTGGCTTGATGCAGACAACGCAGTAAAGGATGCTCACGAACTTCTTAAAAATGAAACCGATGAAGAAATGCGCAGTTTCCTTCATAGCGAAATAGATAACAATACAAAGAAAATGTCAGAACTTGAAGAAAAAATGAAAGTTCTCTTGCTGCCACGTGACCCTCTTGATGATAAAGATATTATGCTTGAAATCAGAGGCGGTGCAGGCGGAGATGAAGCAAACATTTTTGCGGGTGATTTAATGAGAATGTATCTCAGATATGCCGACAAACAAGGCTGGAAAACACAAATCCTCAGCAAAACAGAATGTGAAGCAGGCGGTGTCTCCGAAGTTATTATCTCCGTAAAAGGTGACAGTATTTACAGTAAACTCAAATATGAATCAGGTGTTCACAGAGTTCAAAGAGTTCCTGCAACAGAATCGCAGGGCAGAGTTCATACATCAACAGCAACAGTAGCAGTTATGCCCGAAGTTGATGATGTTGAAATAGAATTAAAACCTGAAGATTTAGAAATTTCAACCGCACGTTCTGGTGGTGCAGGAGGACAAAACGTAAACAAAGTTGAAACTGCCGTCAGAGTTTTCCATAAACCGTCAGGTATTATGATATTCTGCACAGAAGAACGTTCACAGCTCCAAAATAAAGAAAGAGCTCTCCAAATTTTAAAGAACAAACTTTATGATATGGAAGTCCAAAAACAGATGCAGGATGTAACAGATTTGAGACGTTCTCAGGTCGGAACGGGTGACCGTTCAGAGAGAATAAGAACTTATAACTTCCCGCAAGGAAGACTTACTGACCATAGAATAGGTCAGAACCTCAGCGTTTGGCAGGTTATTGAGGGAGAATTAGATGAATTAATCAATCTCTTAATGGCATACGACCAAAAACTTAAACTTGAAAAATTAGCAGAAATAAACTAATTTTTATAAACAAAAATAGGGTGGGAAATCAGGGATGTCGGATTTTAAACATTATCCGGTAATGTTAAATGAAGCAATAGATATGCTGAACTGCAGAAAAGGACTGCTATACATTGATGCAACACTCGGTGGTGGCGGATATTCGAAGCTTATTCTTGATAAAATTTCTCCCGAAGGCAAACTTATTTCTTTTGACATTGATAAAGCAGCAATTGAACATTCCTCAAATGTGTTGAAAGATTACAAAAATTTAACTATTGTAAACGATTCCTACACAAATATTAAGAAGTATTTAGCAGAAAATAATATTAAATCAATTTCCGGTGGAATTGTTTTTGATTTGGGAGCATCAACACCTCAATTAACAAACGGGGAACGTGGTTTCAGCTTCATGCAGGATGCAAAATTAGATATGAGGTTTAACCAAAATCAGGATTTTTCAGCCTATGACGTGATTAACAGCTATAAAGAAGACGATTTAGTACGTATTTTCAGCGAATATGGGGAAGAACGTTTTTCAAAACGTATTGCAAAAATGATTGTCGAAAAGAGGAAACAGACACCTGTAAAAACAACCCAAGAGCTTGTCAATATTATACTTGAGGCAACACCGAGAATAAAATCAAA
>JAEEGL011719221.1_pt1 | contig 21290 bp, 20 predicted proteins | sample 9134231 | NCBI WGS metagenome assembly JAEEGL01 (sample SAMN16246548, study PRJNA631951) | gut metagenome | biome: gut microbiome; feature: rumen; material: fiber-attached | host: Bos | place: Iran: Karaj | collected 2018-10
CTATGTCCACCAGATCACCAACATTGACGGTGAAAACAAGATCTTTGGTCTTTGCAACTGCGCAGTCGGCGTCTGCAACGCTCTGCGTACTTCCCAGCTGTTCAACACCCCCAACATGTCCCGCTCCGCCTACACTTCCGAGGTCGATCCCGAAAAGTGCGTGGCCTGCGGCAAATGCGTGGAAGTCTGCCCAGCCGGCGCCGTGCGCCTTGGCCAGAAGCTCTGCACCAAGCACGGTGAGATCGAATATCCCAAGGCAGAACTCCCCAACGACAACACCTGGGGCGAGGACAAGTGGAACTGGAACTATAAGAACGAGAACGGCGTCATCCAGACCTGGCCCACCGGCACGGCCCCCTGCAAGACCGCCTGCCCGCTGCACATCTCCATTCAGGGCTACATTAAAAAGGCCAGCGAAGGCAAGTACCGCGAGGCGCTCGAGCTCATCAAGAAAGACAACCCCTTCCCCGCCGTCTGCGGCGCCATCTGCAAGAAGTACTGCGAGGAAGAGTGCACCCGCAATACGGTGGACGATCCTCTGGCCATCGACGATATCAAGCAGTTCATCGCTGCGCAGGACCTGAAGGCGGAATTCCGTTACGTGCCGCCCATGGTCTCCCCCACCCGCGAGCCCTTCGACCAGAAGATCGCCATCATCGGTTCCGGCCCGGCCGGCCTGAGCTGCGCGTACTTCCTGGCCATCTACGGCTACTCCCCGGTGGTGTTCGAGAAGGACGCCGTTCCCGGCGGTATGATGACCACCGGCATCCCCAGCTTCCGTCTGGAGAAAGACGTCGTCAACGCTGAGATCGATATTCTCCGTGAAATGGGCGTGCAGTTCCGCTGCGGCGTCGAAGTCGGGAAGGACGTCACGATCCAGCAGCTGCGCGACGAGGGCTTCAAGGGCTTCTTCCTTGGCATCGGCCTGCAGGACGGCGGCAAGCTCCGCGTTCCGGGCGACGACGCCGAAGGCGTGATGGCCGGCGTAGATTACGTCAAGACCGTCAACGCGGGCACTGCTGCCCCGCTCACCGGCAAAGTGGTCGTCATCGGCGGCGGCAACATCGGCGCGGACGTGGCCCGCACCGCCATCCGCCAGGGCGCCGAGAGCGTGAAGCTCTACTGCCTGGAGTCCTGGGACGAGATGCCCATGGGTGCCGAGGATCAGGAACTCTGCCAGGCCGACGGCATCGAGATCCACGACGGCTGGGGCCAGACCGAGGTCGTGGTGCAGGACGGCAAGTGCGCCGGCATCAAGTTCCGCAAGTGCGTCAGCGTGAAGAACGCCGAAGGCCGCTTCGATCCTCAGTTTGACGACAGCATCACCGACGAGGCCGAATGCACCACCATCCTCTACTGCATCGGTCAGAAGACCGCGTGGAAAGACCTGCTTGCCGGCACCAAGGTGGAGTTCACCCGCCGCGGCACTGCCGTGGTCGACCCCGTCACCCTCCAGACCGCGGAGCCCGACATCTTCGCCGGCGGCGACGCTGTCTCCGGCCAGAAGTTCGTGGTCGATGCGCTGGCAATGGGCCGCGAGGGCGCTGTGAGTCTGCACCGCTTTGTGAACGTTGGCCAGAGCCTGACCATCCACCGCAACACCCGCCACTTCGTCGCTCTGGACAAGGACGATATCGTCCTCCCGCCCGAGGCCGTCAAGAAGCCGGCCCGTGCCGTGAAGGGCATCGACCCGAGCAAGGTCCGCACCATGCACGACGAGCGTCTGATCCTCACCGAGGAGCAGATCAAGTCCGAGGCGTCCCGCTGCCTCACCTGCGGTCGCAGTGTGGTGGACACCAACAAGTGCCTGGGCTGCGGCATGTGCACCGTGCAGTGCAAGTTCGATGCCATCCATCTCAAGCGTACCATGGGCGACGCGTATTCGAAGATGATCCCCGCCGAGGACAAGTTCAAAGCCATCGGTGCGTACGCCGCCAAGCGCGGTCTGAAGATCGTCAAGCGCAAGCTCACCGGAGCCCGCAAGTAAGCCCCGGGGCGATCAAAAAGCACCATGCATGAACTTGGACTGGTAAACTACGTTGTCAAGCAGGTCTCGCAGATAGCGGAAGAGAACCAGGTACAGAAGATCCACTCCGTGACACTGGAGTTCGGGGAGGTATCGGGCATCGTTACCTCATACCTCCTCGACTACTGGAAATGGTACACGAAGAAATTCCCTCTTTTCGACGGGGCGGAGCTTCGATGTGAGACCATTCCCGCTGTGACCTGGTGTGACAACTGCAAGCAGACCTATCCCACCGTGCAGTACGGAAAGACATGCCCCCATTGCGGCAGCGGGAATACCTGGCTGCAGCAGGGAAACGAAATGAACATCAAGCAGATCGAGGTGGAATGACCGTCCGGCCTGCCGGATGTGACGCGAGTCATAAGGAGGACTACATGGACAATCAGGAACTGCGTGCTCTGAAAGAGAAACTCGGCATCATCAATTACAAGATCGCTTACAAGACCGGCGTACATCTGAACGTGATCGAAGACTTCTTCTCCGGCAAGACAGAAGATCTGGGGGCGAAGGATCGTGAGCGTATCGAAGCGCTGCTTCTGAAGGAAGCGAAAAAGGCCTGAGCCTGCCATGCTCACTGAGAAAAGCGTTCGGAATGCGCTGTATGGCGCGCCATCCCCGGGCGCTTTTCCCATATCGGCCGGTATTTGGCACAAATCCCGCTGACCCCGCTGTATCATTGCTCTTCATACTTTACTACGGAGAGGAAGGTTTCATTGAAGGATCTTAAACACCTGATCTTCTTTGAAGATCTGCTTCAGGAGGCCAACAACGTCCTGGTAGAGCAGGCGCAAAGCGAGGGCGATATCTGCATCGGCTGCGTCTGTGACAACACCCCCGAACCCCTGCTGAATCTTCCGGGGACCTTCTCCGCCCGGCTGCGCGCCCCGCGCACCGGCTCCATGGAGGTCGCCACCTACTACCTCACCAGCTTCCTGTGCGAGTATACACGCGCCCTGCTGGAGCGCGCCGTAGAGGGTGGGTACAATTTCCTCGACTGCATCATCGCTCCCGACGGCTGCTCCATGATGAACCGCTGCGTGGAGAACATGGAACTGCTCCATGCGCTGGGCAAAGGCAAAGACCGTTTCTTCCACGAATTCATGGAGATCCCCATGAAGGCCGACGACAACGGCCTGAACCTCTATACCCTGCAGTGCAAAAACCACATCCTCAAGCCGCTGAGCGAGAAGTACGGCGTCGATGTGTCCGACGCAGCCATCCGCAAAGCCGTAGAGGAGCACAACCGGGTCTGTGAACTGATCCGCGCCATCGGCGACTTCCGCAAATGCGATCCTCCGGTGATCACCGGCTATGAGTTCCACGTGATCACGATGGCCACCTATGTGGCTCCCAAGCGTCTGCTGATCCCCAGGCTGGAGGAGACGCTCGAAGAGCTCCGGCATCGCGAACCGGACGCCTCGAACCGCTTCCGCGCCCGCGTGGCGGTCGTCGGCTCCGAGATCGACGACGTCGATTTCATCAAGCTGGTGGAAGACTCCGGCGCCTTTGTCTGCGCCGACCGTTACTGCTATGGTTCTCTACCCGGCCGCGACCCCATCGTACTCACGGACGATGAAGACGCTCTCACCCAGATCTGCCGCCAGTATATGTACCGCGGCCAGTGCCCGCGCTATATGAACACGGACAAAATGCAGGGCCGCCGTATCTACGTCGACAAGCTGGCAAAAGAATACAACGCCGACGGCATCATCTACGAGCAGATCAAATTCTGCGATCCCTGGGCTTATGAGAAGATGCTCGGCGCACATGTTTTGAAAGAGGAATTCGGCTATCCCGTGCTGGCGGTCGACCGTCCCTACGTCATCGGCTCCTCCGGGCAGATGCGCACCCGGGTACAGGCCTTCGTGGAGAGCATAGAGATCAAGCGGATCCAGAAAGGAGAGCGGAATGGCTAAAGAGATCGGCGCCGACAGACTTGGCGATTTTTATATCGACGGCGGCAAGGTCCGCCGCCGCCGCGAATGGCGCGGCGTGGCCGATACCCTGTATGACTATTCCCGCTGGCTGAAGATCATGTTCACGCTTGGTAAATTCGTTGCCAAGCCCCGGAACGTGAAAGCCATGTTCCGTTACCGTTGGATGGCCAACTATCTGGCCGTGCCCATGATGGTGGACCGGCACACGCAGGGCCTGCGAGGCGAATACCTTCGCATGTGCCACGTGGAGCAGGACCTGATCATCGACGACGTCGCCAAGTTGCTGGACAATCTGTTCCGCGGCGACCGGCGCATCGGCAACGACACGGAGTTCTCCAAGAAAGTCGTCCTGGTGGATGAGAACGAGATGACCGCCGTGCTGATGGGCTTCCCCATGCTGAAAGGCCTCAGCCGCGAGACTCCCTCCACCTACGTTTCCGTGCTCCTCAACCAGCACGCCGCAGAGCATTACATCGACCTGGCGCAGGAATACGGTCTGGCCGGCGACGTATGCCCCATGCCCGAGGCCGAAGCCGGCGTCTCCATCGATGACGACGCGCCGGTCCTGGGCGCCTGCGCCATCCAGTGCAACACCACCTGCGACGGATCTCTTCTCGGCAACGGCGTCATTTCCCGCCGTCTTGAACTGGAAGACGGCATCCCTGTGTTCCAGCTGGCAGCTCCCCTGCGCCACCGCGAGGACGACGTACAGGAGTACGCCGCGCAGGAGATCCGCAACGCCATCGCCTTCATCGAAAAACACACCGGCGCGAAGTGGGACTGGGAAGCGTATTTCGACTGCGCCCGCCGCGTAAACTACGCCACCCGCTGCCGCCAGGAATGGCTGGACATGAACCGCACCGACTATCCGCAGGTGTTCGGTTCCAACCTGGCTCTGTACACCGAGACCAACTATATGGCCATCTGCGGGCGCGTCGCTGCCTTCGAGAAGGCCGACCGCGAGCTCACGCGCCTTGCTGAAAAGGCTTACAAAGCCAGAAAGCGTGCGGCCAGAGAGTACCGGCACCGTGCCATCATCTGGGGCGTCCAGTCGCACTACTACATGGATTTCCTCGTCTGGCTTCTCAACTGCTGGGGCATCGTACCGCTCACAGACATGCTTTCCATGGTGTCTACCCGCGTCCTTGCCGAGGAAGACACGCCGGAGAACCGTGAGACCGCTATGTACGACATGGCATGGCTCACCGAGAACATGATCATGCGCAACAGGACCCACGGCGGCTATAAGGTCCTTCTCGACGAACTGTGGAACTTCGTGGAAGAGTTCAACGCCGATATGGTCATCCTCTGGGAGCACATGAGCTGCAAGGCCCTCACCGGCATGCACGGCATGTTCGAGGAGCGTGCCCGGGAAAAGGGCATCCATTTGGTATGGGTCACGCACGACCTGTTCGACCCGCGCATCATCTCCCGGCAGGGCGTTCGCGATCAGATCAACAACTACATGCGCACCGTGATGCAGGAAGAGCCTCTGGATCCCTCTCTGGAAGTGCTGCATGACGAGGAATCCTGGTGAGGAGAAAGGAGAACACAATGTCTAAAGGCGTTAAACTGTTGCTGAAGGTCCTCGCGGCACTGTTTCTGTTCTTCGTGGTGACCTTTACGGTGTATATCTTCAATCTCGATATGAAGCTCACCTCTGCCATCGAGCCCTGGCTTCTCAAGCATTACGACAAGATCCCCCGCGACACGCATCTGTGACCTCTGTATACAGTTAAACGCCCCTGTGGCGGCAGCATCGGCTGCCTCTCACAGGGGCGTTTTTCATACCGGCTTTCTTCGATGCGGTCCGGTCACACTTCGGCGATCGCTTCCACTTCGCACAACACGCCCTTCGGCAGGGCTTTCACCGCCACGCAGCTGCGGGCCGGGTTGCCTGTGAAGTATTTGGCGTAGACCTCGTTGAACGCGGCAAAGTCGCCCATATCCGCCAGAAAGCAAGTGGTCTTGATCACGCGGGAGAAATCCGTGCCGGCTTCGGCAAGGATCGCGCCAACGTTTCTGCAGGACTGTTCCGCCTGTGCCGCGATGCCGCCCTCGGCGACCGTGCCGGTAGCGGGGTCCATGGGGATCTGGCCGGAGGTGAACAGGAGCCCTCCGCATACGATGGCCTGAGAATAGGGGCCGATGGCAGCCGGAGCTGCTTCTGTCCGGATGACTTTCAGCATGTGCTTTCTCCTTAAATATGTTTAGGTTTTTTGCTTTTGATCAGTATCCCAGATCCTCATCCACGATCAGGACGTGGCACTCTTTCAGGGACATGGGCTTCTCCATCAGGATCACCAGTCCGCGGCAGATCCGTCCGGGCGAAGCGCAGTCGTGACAGCGAAGATCTCCCACGGCGCACGGCGTCTTCGTGCCCAGCCGCCGTGCATTCAGCGGAGCAGCAATGTTGCGGGCCCTCTCCACGGCCTTATGAAGTTCAGGCTCCACTTTGTTGCGGCCGATGATAAAATACACTTTTTCCGGTCCCCACAGGGTGGCAGCCACACGATTGCCGGCGCCGTCGATGTTCACGATCTCGCCGTCCTCGCTCACACCGTTAGCGCTCGTGAGATAGGCTTTTGCCGCATTCGCCCTGCTGCGCGTATCCGGATCGGTCCGCTTCCAATGCCAGTAGACTTCGTTGGTCTCGCAGAGCCGGTCGTAGATCCCCATCTCCTCCACCGTCATGCTGCCCCCGATGCCAACAGTCGTCTCTCGGATCTCTGAGAGCAGCCATTCCGCCGCCGCGGCCCGGTCTTGGAAGGTGTGAGGCGTGAAACCGCGAGCCTCCAGGTTTTTACAAAGTTTTTCCGTATCCACTTTCCATCAGTCCTCCGTTTGAATATTCTCAAAGCCCCGGCCGTACACGGTCCGGGCGTCTCCGATCACCAGGAATGCGTTGCCGTCGATCGAACGCACAAGCCGCCGCATGGGGCCGAGCTGGGAAGGTTTCACCGCGCACAGGATCACCTGCTTCTCCTTGCCGGACCAGGCGCCGTGGCCCTGCAGCAGCGTGACGCCGCGGCCGAGCTGATGGGTAATGGCGTCGCGCAGGATCTCGCTCTTGTCGGAGATGATATAGCACAGGCGGGAGTTGACAGGACCGTTCAGCACGAGCGTCACGACCCTGTTGGAAATGTACATGCAGATGAGCGTGTACATGCCGCTCTCCGCGCGGTGGAAAATGACCGCATAGGCGGCGATGACCACAAGGTTGAACATCAGCAGGAAGGTGCTGTAATTGATGTGCGGGTATTTGCGGCGCAGGAAGCGGGCGGGGATATCGATGCCGCCGCCGGTTGCCCCCGTGGTGTAAACGAGCCCGAAGCCCAGGCCGTTCAGCAGGCCGCCGTAGACCGCGGCCAGCATGGGATCCTCCGTAAGCGGGAAAGCGATGGGCTCCAGCAGGTCGATGGCGACAGAGTTCACTACCATGCACAGCAGCGTGAGGATCACAAAGCGCCGTCCCAGTTTCCGGAAGGCCCAGATGAACAGCGGGATGTTCATCAAAATGACCATAACACCTATGGGGAAGCCCGAGACCGTGTTGATGATCTGGGCAATACCTGTGATGCCTCCGGAAACGATGTGATTGGGGAATGTAAGATAGCGGAACCCGACGGCGCCGATCGCAGATCCGACAATGATCTTGGCTATATCCCAACCGGTGCCGTGAAAGTGCGGTTTCTGGACCATACTGTTCTCTCCTTATGTTTCAGGCAGGATCGTCATCTGCATCTCGCCCCGGTCTTCCTCTTTCAGGAGGGCGCCCGCAGCGGGGATCGAGCGGACCCGGTAGCGGGCTACGTTTTTGATAGTAGTTCCCGTGAGCAGGGCGGCGGTTTCCAGCTTGTATTTCGGTTTGAGCGTCATCACAGCCACGCCCTGGCTGGCACGGGAAGCCTTGGGCGCGAGGAGCGTGGAGCTGAACACCAGCGCGCGCCCCTCCGTGGAGCGGAGAGCGATCATCTGCTCCTCTTTGAGGATGAGAACCGCGCACAGCGGGCTCTTGTCACTGTAGGCGCCCGTAAGACGTTTCCGGTTGGCTTTGGTGACGTAGGACGAGAGCGGTATTCTGGCGCATTTGCCGTTTTCAAAGAAGAACAGCAGCTCCCCTGCGTAATCTCCGGGCATGATCACGCTCACCACGTTCTCTCCGGCGTCCATCTTCAAGGCCGTGGGCAGGTAGTCACCCAGCACAGAAGCCTTGGTATCGGCAAAGTCCGCCGCCCGCGTTTTGTATACCTGCTGGCGGTCGGTAAACACCAGCAGCTCGGCGCGGTTCGTGGTCTCGAAAGTGACCGCCAGCGAGTCGTCTTCCTTGAACTTCTGCTCCCCGCTCATGCGCAGGGACTGCGGCGTGATCTTTTTGAAATACCCGCCTTTGGACACGAACAGATATACCGGGTAGTCCGGAACGTCCTCTTCTTCGGTCTCTTCGGTCAGTTCCGTATCGTAGGTGATCACGCTCCGGCGGGGGCATGGGTATTTTTTCATCACGGCCTGCAGTTCGGAGATCATGATGTTCCGGAGCTTCCGGCGGCTGTTGAGCGTTTCCTCCAGATCCGCGATCTCCTTCTCAAGTTCCTCCGTCTCCGCCACGCGCTTGAGGATATACTCCCGGTTGATGTTCCGCAGCCGGATCTCCGCCACGTACTCGGCCTGGACCCGGTCGATCCCGAAGCCGATCATCAGGTTCGGCACCACGTCGCTCTCGTGCTCCGTGCCCCGGATGATGGCGATGGCGCGGTCGATGTCCAGCAGGATCTTTTTCAGGCCGTTGAGAAGGTGGAGTTTTTCTTTTTTCTTTCCCAGATCGTAATAGACACGCCGGCGCACACAGTCGTTCCGCCACGCGATCCATTCGTCAAGGATCTCGCCCACGCCGCAGACCTTGGGCGATCCGCCCAGAAGGATGTTGAAATTGCAGGCAAAGCTGTCCTGCAGCGGGGTGAGGCGGAAAAGCTTCTGCATCAGCTTTTCCGGATCGGTATCGCGCTTGACCTCGATGGCAAGCTTCAGGCCGTTCTTGTCGGTCTCGTCGCGCATGTCGTTGATCTCGCGGAGCTTCCCCGCTTTCACCAGCTCCGCGACCTTGTCGATGATCGCTTCGACGGTGGTGCTGTATGGGATCTCATAGACCTCTATGATCCGCTGCTTCGCATCGAATCTCCAGCGGGCACGGATGCGCACGTTCCCGCGTCCGGTATCGTAGAGGGTCCTCATGGACGCGCCGTCGGCCAGGATCTCTCCGCCGGTGGGAAAGTCCGGTGCCGGAAGCGTGCTGAGCACGTCGTGCGCCGGGTCCTTCAGCAGGGCGATGGTGGTCTCGCAGACCTCCTGCAGGTTGAAGCCGCAGATGTTCGAAGCCATACCCACCGCGATGCCCATGTTGGCGGATACCAGCACGTTCGGAAAGGTGGTGGGCAGAAGGACCGGTTCCTGCATGGTGCCGTCGTAGTTGTCCGTCATGTCCACGCTTTCCTTGTCGATATCCCGGAACAGCTCCGCGCAGATGGGCGAGAGCTTCGCTTCGGTATAGCGCGGCGCGGCATAGGCCATGTCCCGGGAATAGACCTTGCCGAAGTTGCCTTTAGAATCCACGAAGGGCATGAGCAGCGCCTCGTTGCTCTTTGACAGGCGGACCATCGTTTCATAAATGGCGGCGTCCCCGTGGGGGTTCAGGCGCATGGTCTGCCCCACGATGTTGGCCGATTTGGTGCGGCCGCCGCTGAGCAGCCCCATCTTGTACATCGTATAGAGGAGTTTCCGGTGGCTGGGCTTGAACCCGTCGATCTCCGGAATGGCGCGGGAGACGATCACGCTCATCGCGTAAGGCATATAGTTCTGCTCGAGCGTCTCCGTGATGGGCTGCTCTACCACCATTGACCGAAGCCCGAATACGTTCTGGTCTTCCGGGTTCAGCGGCTTTTCCGCCGCGGTCTCTTTCTTTTTTGCCATACTCTTATCCTTTTATCCGCAGCTCACCTGCTGCCGGAAGGCCGGATGGCCCTGTGGCAGTAGGGGCAGTGGGTCTGCTGATCGAATTTCTTCATGATGGGCGTACCGCAGTAGGGGCAGCGGGAAACGTAGCGCAACGCAAAAAACGCCGCGGCGTACAGGCCAAGAAGGATCCACCCGATCCATATCTTCTCCGGATCCTTCAGGCCGATGGTGACGAAACCCACTCCGAACAGCGCCGCGGTGGCGATCACGATATACCGGAAGATCCTGCGGCGCTTCTGGAATTCCCGGAGCATCTTCTCGTCCCCGGGACGGATCTTTTTGCTTTTTCCCATACTCCCGCTCCTCTCAGGACAGGTCCGCCAGATCCAGGTACTGGCTGCCCACTTCCGCGATGTGTTCCTTGCGCCCGGCCAGGTTCTCTCCCAGCAGGAGTTCGAACACCCGGACCGTCTCTTCCATATCCTCCGGCATCACCCGGATCAGCCGGCGCGTATCCGGGTTCATGGTGGTGAGCCACATCATCTCCGGGTCGTTCTCACCAAGGCCCTTGCTCCGGTTGATGGCAACCTTCACGCCCTCCAGCTGCTGCAGGATCTCCGCCTTTTCCCGATCGGAGTAGGCAAACCATGTCTTCTCCTTCCCCTGCGGTCCGGTGACGATCTCGTACAGAGGCGTCTCGGCGATGTACACGCAGCCCTCGCGGATCAGCGTAGGCATCAGCCGCCAGATCATGGTGAGGATCAGTGTGCGGATCTGGTAGCCGTCCACATCCGCGTCGGTGCAGATGATCACCTTGTTCCACCGGAGGTTCTCCAGCGAAAAGGCGTTGATCTCCTTGGTGTGCTTTTCCACCTCCACGCCGCAGCCGAGCACCTTGATGAGGTCGGTGATGATCTCGCTCTTGAAAATGCGCGCATAGTCCGCCTTCAGGCAGTTGAGGATCTTGCCGCGCACAGGCATCAGCCCCTGGAACTCCGCGTTGCGCGACTGCTTGCACGCGCCAAGTGCGGAGTCGCCCTCCACGATGTAGATTTCGCGAATGCCGACGTCGCGCGAGCGGCAGTCTACGAACTTCTCCACGCGGTTGGAGATATCCACGTTGCGGGTCAGGTTTTCTTTGATCCTAACGCGCGCCTTCTCGGCCTGTTCCCGGCTCCGCCGGTTGATGAGCACCTGATCGGCGATGCGGTCCGCGTCCGCCTTGTTCTCTATAAAATAAATCTCCAGCTTTTCCTTCAGGAAAGCCGTCATGGCCTCGCGGATGAAGCGGTTGTTGATGGCTTTCTTGGTCTGGTTGGCGTAGGACGTCTGTGTGGAGAAGCAGTTGGTCACCAGCAGCAGGCAATCCTGCACGTCCTGGAACACGATGGGCTTTTCGTTCTTCTGGTATTTATTCGTTTTCTTGATGTACGCGTCGATGGACGAAACGAAAGCGCTGCGCGCCGCCTGGTCCGGGGAGCCGCCGTGCTCAAGCCATGAGGAGTTGTGGTAATACTCCAGTGCGTTCTTCTCCTTGGAAAAGCAGAACGCCGCGGACATTTTTACCTTGTACTCGGGCTTGTCCTCCCGGTCGCGGCCTATCCGCTCGCCCTCGAACATCACCGGCGCAGTGAGGGCACTCTCCCCCACCAGCTCGGCCACGTAATCCCGGATGCCGTTCTCGTAGCGGAACTCTTTCGTTTCAAAACGGCTCCCGTGCTGTACCCGGAAGCGGAACGTCACGCCCGCGTTGACCACGGCCTGCCGACGCAGCACGTCCGTGAAATAGCTCTCGGGGATGTCGATGTCCGTGAACACCTTCAGGTCCGGCCGCCAGTGCGTGGTGGTGCCGGTCTTCTTCCGGTCGGCGGGCTCAACGATCATCTCACCGTGGATCTTGCCCCGGCGGAAATGGAGCGTATACTTCTTCCCGTCCCGCCAGACGGTCACGTCCATGAACTCCGAGGCGTACTGCGTGGCGCAGGCGCCCAGGCCGTTCAGACCGAGGGAATACTCATAGTCTCCCCCGCTGTCGTTTTTATATTTTCCGCCGGCATAGAGCTCACAGTACACCAGTTCCCAGTTATACCGCTTCTCGGCGGGGTTCCAGTCCACCGGGCATCCGCGCCCGAAGTCCTCCACCTCAATGGACTTATCCTCGAAGAGGGTCACCGTGATGAGGTTGCCATAGCCCTCTCTGGCCTCGTCGATGGAGTTGGACAGGATCTCGAACACCGCGTGTTCGCAGCCCTCCAGCCCGTCGGATCCGAAAATGACCGCCGGACGAAGCCGGACCCGGTCCGCTCCCTTGAGCTGTGTGATGCTCTGGTTGCCGTATTCCTTTGGTTTTGCTGCCGCCATTGGACCGCCCCTGATTCTCAAGATATTGGGTCTATCGCTATGAGCGCAAACCCCATATAGTATAATCCGCACCGGCAAAAAAAGCAAGGCATACTCTTCGCTCCGGAAGCGGCCGAATCTCCGATTTTGCCCGTTTTTCCGTGTATCTTGCCAACCGGGCCCTGACAGGCTATACTGCAGAAAAGGATATGTTTACCGTCGAGGTGGAAAGCATGGAAAAGACGGCGCCCGAAACCAAAAACAAAGCCCAGTTCACGGCTGCGATCCAGTACAGCGAGAAGACCGTCCGCAAGCTGGCAGAGGTGCAGTACACCACGTTCAACTTCACGAAGAAGATCGGACAGATGCTCCTAGGCGTCGCCCTGATCCTCGCAGGCATTTTCATCGGGTCCCATGCGGCGATCGTTGCCCTGTTCGTCGGCTGCATCGTGATCGTCAGCCTGGACTTTCTCCCCCGCCAGACAGCAAAACAGATCTGCAGGCAGTACAACGGCAGCTTCCCGAACGTGAAATACTATTTTACCCACACAGGCCTCCGCACACAGATGGTGCCGGAAGAGGCCCCGTACAAAACCATGGTCCGCCTGATCGATGACGGCACCTACCTGTATCTCTTCCTGAAAGACCACTCAGCCTTCATGGTGGAGAAGGCCACGGTGAAGGGCGGGAGCGTCGATGCTCTGAAAACGATGGTAGAGAGCAGGAGCGGCCTCCAATGGAAAAAGCCGTTCTCTCTGATCGGTCTCAAGATCAAGGACATCCGCGATGCACAGGCCCTCTCCGGCGCCGGACAGATCCGGGACTCCGGCGAACGTCTGGACGGTCCGCGATATTGAACCGGAAACAGCAAAAGCTCCCCCGCGCCGGCCGGCGCGGGGGAGCTTTTGCTCCATCGGGCATCGTTAATTGATCTGATCCACGGATATATCACGGATGTCGCTGTTCTCCCGCAGGCATTCCAAGACCTCTTCCGAGCTGATGTACTTTGGCAGCAGGAGGGTCATCTCATAATGCTGCAGTCCGTTCTCCAGACGGGTGACGCTCATCTCCGTCGTCTGTGCCTTCCATTTCTCCAGTTTGGCCTTCAGATAATCCCGAAATTCCGCAGACTCCGGGGCCGTAACTCTCACAAGGTTGGAAACATAGGAGTCCGCGCCGACCGTAAACCGGTGCATCAGGTACTGGAGCAGGGCGATCACGAGCGTCACGAAGACGCCGAGCCAGTACAAGCCGGCGCCGACAGTCAGCCCGATCCCGGCGGTCGCCCAAAGCCCGGCCGCCGTGGTCAGTCCCTTGACGGTGTTCCCGTTTCGGAAAATAACGCCCGCGCCCAGAAAGCCGACGCCGGTGACGACCTGCGCCGCGATCCGGGCGGGATCGGCTTCTCTGGCGCCGCTGAAATTACCGTCCGGCCCGAACAGGTCCGCAAACCCGTATTTCGACACCACCATGAGCAGAGCCGCGGCCGCGCACACGATCACATGAGTGCGGACGCCCGCCTCTTTGAAGCGTCTGGAACGTTCGATCCCGATGACCGCTCCGCAGGCGCAGGCGACCAGGATCCTCAGGCAGAATTCCGCGCTTTGCGGCAAGGTAAAATGGCTGCCGAGCAGCTGCGCCATCGTCATTCTGTTATCTCCCCCGTTCCGGGTATCGGCCGCGCCGGCTGCGTCAGGCCGTCCTTTCTATTTCCGCACAGAGGACGGAGTCACATCGAAGTACTGGTGGAACACTTTCGTGAAGTGGCTCAAGCTGGAATACCCGACCTCTTCGGAGATGATATGCAAATTGTAATCGGTATTGATCAGAAGTTCAAGTGCATAATTCATCCTCAGCTGCAGGATAAAGTCCTGGGGTGTGATCCCGCCATATCGTTTCATTATGCGGCACAGCTGCGGGTGGCTGTAATTCGAGAGGCGCAGGAAGGCCTTCATACCCTCCCTTAGGTTACCCGGCTGGGACATTTGTTCCACCGCGTGAAGGAACTTTGGCGGGAAGGTCCCGGTGCTGGGCGTGATGGTCCTGGACAGGAAATACTGTACGCTGCGTCCCGCCATGATCCGCAGTACGGACAGCCTCGTGTCCGTGTCGAACGTCGTGAACCTGTCACAGTTGGCGATCCATTCACATCGCTGCATCGAACTGAGCTGCATAACAGGGATCGTGTCGGAATCCATAATGATCGAGACCGCCTGAGCGCCGTAGGCATACACGAAGGAATCGTATTCCTCCTCGGCAATGGACAGCGCCAGCAGGTCCGCGTCGTCGGACTGCGACGTGAACCGGTGGATGTCTCCCGGCCGCAGCACAAAAAGCGAAGACTGACCGGCCGCATAGGGCAAGCCGTTGATTTCGTGCGTGCATTCTCCCTTCAGCACAAAAATCAGTTCGTAAAAGTCGTGAGCGTGCGGCTTGATCTGCAGCGGTCGGTTCTGCGTCGTATGATAATAGTAGCCCTGCGAGGCGATGAGCGGGATATCACAGGCATGAATGATCCTGAGCGATGGCGGATGCTCGGGAACGAAGCGCTTATATGCTTTTTCCATCTGAAACCTCATCTTTCCGACGCGCTTTTTCATAACGAACATGCCGTTGTGCGTTCAACATAGCATGAAAACGCGCGTAAAAGAAACACATTCGCGCAATAATGATATGATTTCGACAATATGCGAAAAGAAGGCGCAACAGTCGGCCAAAGCTTAAGCCGGAATAGCGAAGTTTTCCCTGAATTCATCGTAGATAAGGCAAAAATATCCTGATATTCTTGCATTTCGTTCGTCATTTTAACCATACGATACGATGATATGAAACCACAAAACCATGATTTGCCCGTGCGTTGTAGCACATCCCGAAGTCGATATAATGAAACTGTGAGTATCCCTACGAAAAGTATCCCGCTGGAAAGGAGAAGAAATGAACGATCGTATTCTAGCTTCTACCATGATCTGCCGTTTATTTTCTTACGAGGGCGCTTTGAAGACGCTGAAAGCGTCCGGCGTGGATGCGGTCGAGCTGTGCTACGTTCCTCTCTGGGTCCCTCATTTCGATACCCTGAACGCGACGGACGCCGTGATCGACGACATGGTCAAAAAGGCAGAAGAAAACGGGATCCGAATCCCGAACCTGAATGGCAAGATCCTTCTGGAGGACGGGCACTATACCTCGACCAGCGTCATCCGGATCGAAAACGTGATGCGGCTGGCCTCACGTCTCGGCGCAAAGACCGTTACCGGTAACTGTGGGGGCGTCGTGGCCGGCGTGGATAGGGCACAGCGGCTGAAGGACATCGCAGTGTTTCAAAAGCTGGCTGTCAGCATCGCGGAGGACTACGGCGTCCAGTACTGCATCGAGGCGCCGCACAAAAAAACAGTGGCGGTCCATAAAGACGAGATCGCCGAATACTGGGACATGATGGATCCCAGAATCAAGATCACCTTCGACCCTGCGCATCTGGTCTGCGAGGGTGAAGATCCGATCGAGCTGGCGAAGGTCTACGCGAGCAGGGTCGGACACGTCCATCTGCGCGACGCCGTTCCCGGCAACTCCCTGCTGCACTACGGGCTCGGGAACATCGATTTCAACGCATTCATCAAGGTATTCAACGATGCGGGTTACAAAGGCAATTTCTCCATGGAGTTCCCCGTTGAGGATCTGGCAACATTCGAGACAAGGGTCGCGGAATCCATTGCCTTCGTCTCCGGACTGGACATTCGATGAGCAGGGAGGGCAGACAGTTCAATGGAAAAGGTCAGGGTAGGTGTGATAGGGCTCGGCAGGGGCAAGAAACTGGCCGCCGCTGTCGGGGAACGTTGCCGCAATCTGCAGGTAGTCGCGCTTTGCGATATCCTGAAGGACCTTGTAGATGAAGCAGCGCAGGATCTGAACATCGAAAAAGTCTACTACGATATCGACGACATGCTCAAAGACAGCGACATCGACGCCGTCATCGTAGCCTCGCCGTTCCCCCAACATGCAGACCATGTATGCCGGTGCCTGGAAGCCGGCAAGCACGTCCTTTCCGAAGTCCTCGCGTGCACTACACTCGAGGAATGCGACCGCATCTATGATGCTGTCAAAAAGAGCGGCCTGAAATACATGATGGAAGAGAACTACTGTTATTACCGGCCGCTCACCATCGCCCACAGCATGATCAAAGACGGTCTGCTGGGAGACATCTACTACGCGGAAAGCGATTACCTGATGGACTTTCATCTGCGCAAGAACTTCCCAGATGTGCCGGGTCCATGGAGGAAGAAAGCATACTTTGGTACGAAAGGACATCCGTACATCACCCACAGCCTCGGTCCCCTCAGTTTCGTGCTCGGCGAGCAAATCAAAACCGTTTCCTGCATGAGCGCCGGTGAATCCTATCCCGGCTTCGATGCAGACCGGATCGCCATCCTGATGCTGAAAACGGAGTCCGGGAAGCTCATCCGGCTCCGCAGCAGTTTTCTCTCCCCCCGTCCAAACGTGTTCACCTATTACGCCTTCCAGGGCACGAAGGGCTGCTACGAAGGCAAGATCGGGCCAAGCGATTTCCACCGCATCCACATCCGCGGTGAGATGGGGAACCAAGAGTGGAAGAATGTCTTCGACTACAGCGACCCTTATCTCCCCTCCTACTGGGATGTGTACCCTGAAGGCTTCTTCGACGATACAGTGGACGACTGCTGCAGCAAGTTCGACAGTGGTCTTCCTGTCCTCCTGGAGAAATTCGCAGATTCCATCCTGCACGACACGAAGCCAGAGATCGACGTTCGCTACTCCTTGAACTGGACGGCGGCCGGGATCCTCTCCGACCTGTCCGCCCGCAGCGGAGGGCAGCCGGTGGAGGTGCCCGTCTTCCATTGAAAGTCGGCCGAAAACCATAGAGAAAGGAGCCACGCAATGACAAAAGCCTTGAATGCTGTCATAAAGGCCATCGGATACCTTTTAAGGGTCATGATCCTGCTGACGGTGGTGTTTATCGCAGCGCAGATCATCTGGCGCTATGTTTTCCGTCACCCGCTCCTCTGGACAGAGCAGGTCTCCAGCTGGATGTTCGTGTGGATGATCCTGCTCGGTTTCCCAGTGCTGTATCATAACAAAAAATTCATGGCCTTCGATACGCTCTTGGAAGCGCTTCCCTTCAAGGTCAAAGAGACCATAAAGATCCTGATGAAGGTCGTGATCTGCTGCTTCTGCGCGTACTGGTTCTACGCCGCTGCCTGGCTCATTTCCGGCACCTACAAGCAGTATACCGCGGGCGTCCGTATCCCGTACTACTTCCTGTACGGCGCGCAGAACCTGTCTGCGCTGCTGATCTTCTGGGTCGTGGCAACGCAGCTCGTACAGGAGATCAAAGCGATCCTGGACCGGAAAAAAGCGCCGGCTCAGGGCCAGCCGGAAGCATGAAGAACGCCGGAAAACGAAAGGAAGTGAAACGCTGAATGGTATTAACGGTTTTGATCGTTTCTTTCTTTGCCATGCTGTTTATTGGATTCCCAGTCGCCATGGCCATGGGTTCCGCCGGCGTTATCGGCATCCTGCTGTCCAGCAACGTGTCCGCCAGAGCGCTGGCTCAGACAGTTCTGTCCAACGGCAACTCCTTTTCCCTGATGGCCATGCCCTTCTTCATGCTTGGCGGGCAGATCATGGAGGCGACGGGAATCACACAGGAGCTGGTGAACTTCTCCCGCAAGCTGGTCGGCTGGATGCGCGGCGGTCTCGCCTACACCACCACGGTCGCCGGCGTGCTGATGGCCGGCATCAGCGGCTCCTCGAACGCCGACACGGCGGCGATCGGATCCATCACGCTCCGTCCGCTCATCAACGAAGGCTGGAGCGAAGGTATGGCCGTTTCGATCGTAGCGTCCGCCGGCGGACTGGGTCCTGTCATCCCTCCGAGCATCGCTATGATCATCTTCGCCAGCCTGACGAACATGTCCGTCGGCTCCCTGTTTATGGCCGGTTACGTTCCAGGCATCATGCTGGCTCTCACCTACATGGCCATCGAAACCGTATACGCGAAAAAGCATGATCTCCACAGGCATAAGTTCGGCGGCTTCAAAGACCTTGGCAAAGCTTTTCTAAAAGCGTTCTGGGCCTTGCTCATGCCCGTGATCATCATCGTCAGCATCCTCAGCGGCGTATGTACCGCCACCGAAGCCGGCGTGATCTCCGTAATCTACGGTATCGTATACGGTTTTCTTACCCGGAGACTGTCGTTCCAAAAGCTGTTCAACTGCGCTTATAATGCGGTCCTCAATTCCGTCGGGCCCATGTCGATCATTATCATGGCGGGCATCGTTGGAAAGCTTTTCACAACAGCGGGCCTATCAAAGATCATGGAGACCTGGTTCGTCAGCGTGTCTGGCAGCAAAATCGTCTTCGGATTCCTGCTGATTGCGATTCTGACGATCGCAGGAATGTTCATGGACGGTTCTGCGACCATGCTGATCCTTCTCCCTATCCTCACTCCCATCGTTGGTAAAATCGGAATGAGTATGATCCATTTCGCCTTGATCTATAAGATCGCGAGCTGTTCCGGCGGTCTGACGCCACCGGTAGGAGCAACGCTTTTCATCTGCTGTGCGATGGGCGACATCCCTATCAAAAAATGTGTACGAGCAATTCTCCCCTTCGTCGGAGCCATGATTCTGGTCGCGATCCTGATCGTTTTCTTCCCGATCCTGGTAGAGTGGCTGCCGCGCCTCGTCGGCTACACTGTCTAAGTACGAAAAGGAATACCCCTTGCATCATATAAAACAAAAAACTGTTTAGGAGGAACGAAAATGAAAAAGACCATCGCTCTGCTGCTAACCTTTGCAATGTGCGTGGCCCTTCTCTGCGGCTGCGGAACTGCGTCCACGTCCGCCCCTGCCGCCGCCCCTGCTGCTCCTGCCGCTGCTCCCGCTGCTCCCGCCGCTCCCGCCGCTCCCGCTGCCGCTGAGCCTGCCGCCGCTCCGGCGGAGCCTATGACTCTCTCGGTAGCGTTCAGCACCGCCGCGGACGGCACGCTCGGCAAGAGTATTTACGCCTGGGCAGAAGAAGTTACCGCGAAGACCGACGGAAGGATCAATTTTGACATTTATCCCAACGGCCAGCTCGGTGGTACAAACGACATGATCAACGCCGTCAATCTGGGCGACGTGGACATCAATGTGGCCGATGCCTCCCTGATGACAGAGCTGGTCCCGGAACTCACGCTCCTAACTCTGCCCATGCTGATCAAAGACTTTGACAGCTGGAAAGCTCTGGCCTTCGGCGAGATTGGCGAGAAGCTGTCCCAGAAGGTGGATGAAGAGTCCGGCATGCACGTCCTCGGCTGGATCTTCAACGGTTTCCGTATCATGTTCTCCGCAAAAGAGATTGCCAAACTGGAAGACTTCAACGGCCTTGTGATGCGCTCTCCCGAAGCCGCGATCTACATTGATACCTTCACTACCCTTGGGTTCTCTCCCACGCCGCTGAACACATCTGAAGTATACACCGCGCTGAGTACAGGCGTTGTCGATGCCTGCGACGGTTCCTACGAGGGTGGCGCCAACCGCAGCTATTACGAAGTCTGCCCGTGGGTCGTCGAGTCCAACCATATGGCAGCTTCCATGGGCATTGTCATCAACCAGGGAACCTGGGCGAAGATCTCTCCGGAAGACCAGCAGATCATGCTCGACTGCTACAATGAGATCATGCCACAGGTCAGTGAAGATGTGTACAACAACGCCATGAAGTTCAAGCAGGTCTTCATCGACAACGGCACTACTATATACTACTTCACCGATGAAGAGCAGGCGAAGCTGGCGGATATGTTCCAGAGTTACTGGGATAAGTCTGCGTCTTCTCTGGGTTACGAGGATCTGCTTGCGGAAGCGATCGCTCTCCGCTGATTTGATCTACTGCCCGGCACCTCATTCCGGACAACAATGTTGGACTGCTGATGCGGGGAGTTGGCCCTCCGACATGTGTTGTAAAAAGCCTATACACATCCCTCAGCGCAAAACGACGGCCTGACCAGCCGTCGTTTTGTGTTCCTTATCTTTCCTGCAGGATCGTGTCGGCGATCTCTTCTGCCGTGATCGTTCCGAAGCATCCGGCCAGATCAGAGATCCCTTCCAGCCGGCTGATAATGTCTTCCCTTCGCAGCGGGCAGCCTTCCAGCGTCTGTGAGGCGATCTCCGTTCCCAGCGTGCTCAGGAAATCCCCAAAGAACCGCACGTTCGAAAGGCGCTCCCCCTCCGGATCCGCGCGGACCTCCAGCATCCCTCCGGGCCGGCGCTTTTTCCGGACCATGCCGGCGGGAGGGTCTTCCCCGAAGTTCCATTCCCAGGTGGCGTATTTCCCATTTCGAAGGCGTTCGATCTCTCTGAGTTCCTCGTCCGTCAGCTTTTCGGTCCTGACTCCTTCACGGCACAGGCTGCATTTCAGGCGCTCCCGGAACTCTTCGATCGTCATATCCTCCGGCAGCGCCGGCCGGAGGTTGCCCACGCGGCTCCTTACGGAAGTGATCCCTTTGGATCGGAACTTGAGCGGATCCGCGTGCAGGGCCCCGGAGATCTTGTCCAAATCAGAGTCGAACAACAGCGTCCCGTGATGTAAAAGCCTCTCGCCTACGATCCTTTCCGCGGTACCGGAGACCTTGAGCCCATCCACCAGGATATCGTTCCGTCCGGATGCCGCCGCCTGTATGCCCATTTCCCGCAGCGCGCGCACGATGGCTCCCGTAAAGCGCTCCGCGCCTTCCAGATCCGTGACGAAGGAATAGTTCAGGTTGCCCAGATCGTGGTAAACGGCTCCTCCGCCCGTGGTTCGGCGTACGACACGGACGCCGTTCCTTTCCACGAAATTCCGGTCGATCTCCGCTTCCGTGTTCTGGTTCCTGCCGATCACGATGGTGTTGTCGTTCTGCCAGAGGATGAGATAGTCTCCCTCTTTCCGATGGCAGAGGACGTATTCTTCATAAGCGAGGTTGTAATACGGATCGGTAGATCCGGTCTCGAGATAAACGGTTTTGCGGTCCATTGAAGCTTCCCTCC
>JAEEGL017325997.1_pt1 | contig 21290 bp, 19 predicted proteins | sample 9134231 | NCBI WGS metagenome assembly JAEEGL01 (sample SAMN16246548, study PRJNA631951) | gut metagenome | biome: gut microbiome; feature: rumen; material: fiber-attached | host: Bos | place: Iran: Karaj | collected 2018-10
CATATAACGATTTAACAAATAATAAAATTTCAGAAATTAGTGATGGAATTTTAGAAAACAATAATATTATAAAAAACTTGAAACAATCAGAGGACGCTATAGGAGAGGTACCGATGCGGAGAACCGAACCGGATACAATTATTGTTACGGATGAAGAACTTGTTTTTATTGAAGTTAAAGTTAAATCCGGAATGCCTGAATTTAATTTTAATAAAGAAGAAAACAAAGAAAAATTTGAAAAATATAGTAAGGTAAAATATTATAATAACTTTGATATTATTGGAAAAAAATATAAAGAAAGCATAAATCCTTTTTATGAATTAGTAAGAAATTGGACTTTACTTAATGATTTAGGTGAAAAATTAAATAAAAAAGTATGTTTAATAAATCTTGTAAAAGAAGAAGAAGCAAAAGAAATACAAATTTTTAAAGATGCTATAAAGCAAGAACCGGAAAAAAGAAATTTTAAAGTAAAAATTTGGAAAGAAATTTTCAAGGATTTGGAAGAAAAACATAATATAAAAATAAATGATGATTATTTTAAAAATTTAAGAGATAATGATTGTTATCAAATTAATTAAAAGTTTTATTATTATTTGTGTTAATAATTTTATTGTTGATAAAAAATAAATAATTGGTTATAATCTATAGTAATGAAATTAAAATTTATAACATTATTGTTGTTACTCATGATATTTACTCAAATTGTTTGGGCGAAGGATATTGGAACAACAATGTTTCAAATATTGCAGTTGCCGACTAATGCTTATGATGCAGCCCTTGCAAACACAACTACTTCAGATGAATTTTCAGCTTTATCAAATCCGGTATTTATCCCGTTTTTATCACGTTCGATAAATTTAACGCATGTGATGTTTTTGGAAAATATGAAATATAGTGTTGGTAACGTAAACTTACCAATAAGTGATAAATCAGGTATAAATTTCGGATTTTGTTATTTTGATTCAGGTAAAATTAACAGAACAATAGAAAGCGGTGACAGTTATATAACAGATGGTGATTTCAATACAACCGATAAAATGTTTAGTTTATCGTATGGAAGACTCATTGGTAATTCGTTCTCTTTTGGCGCAATAGTAAAATTTATAGAACAGACAATAGATGATACATCGTATTCAAGTTTTTTGGTAGGCCTTGACGGGCTGTATTTCCTTTCAAATAATGTATTTTGTACTTTAGGTATAGATAATTTTGGATCGGATGTTAAGGGATATAGTGTTCCTACAAATATATATTGCGGCTTGACTGCTAATATGAATGAAACAACTAAAGGGGTTGTTCAATTAGATAATTATTATAATGAAAGTTTATGTGAGTTAAAAATAGCTCTTGAAAAGAAAATAGATAATGTGGCAATGAGATTTGGATATATCTTTCCGACTAAAGATTATGATGGAACAAATAATTCTTTTGCCAGTAATTTAACTCTTGGTTTAGGCTTAGATTTTAAAATTATTGTTATTGATTATGCATGGTTACCTAAAGGAGATTTAGGTAATGTACATGTTTTTACAGTTAGGGTAAATTTTTAATATGATTAGAAAAATTTTATTATTATCATTGTTTTTTGTTTTAAGTTTTTCAAATTTGAGTTTTGCTGTAATGGCAAATCCTAAGCCTTTGGAAATAAAGCAACCTGACGGGACAAAAATAACTGTTAAGCTTAAAGGTGATGAATTTTATAGTTGGTTTGAAGATGTTGACGGGTATACTATTGTAAAAGATTCTAAATCAAATTTTTGGTCTTATGCTCAAAAAAATAGTTTTGGTGATTTAGAACCAACACAAAATATTGTAGGTAAAGTAAAAGCTTCAAATTTAAATATCAAAAAATCGTTAAGAGATGATAATAAAGTGTTTGAAGCAAAACAAGCAAGAGCAAAATATAATAGTGAGTTACAAAAATCATTAGCATTATTTTCAAAATCTGTAAGTTCAGATTCTGTAAAATCATCTGAAAATGCACAATTTGCCCCTGCTACCGGAACAAAAACAAATTTTGTTTTGTTAATTCAGTTCAAAGATTTAAAGTTTAGAGATAATCCTCCATTTAAAAATTCAAGTGATAGTGAAATAGTAAAAGCTTTTGATGATATGTTTAATAAAACAAATTATAATAAGGATGGAGCAGTAGGTTCTGTAAAAGATTATTTTAAAGAAATTTCTTACGGCAAAATGGAATATCGGTCTGTAATATCACCTATAATAACTTTAGAGTTTGATGAAGATAAAAAAAATTACTATGAATATTATTCTTATTCGAATGGTTCAACTATTTCTGTTCTTAGAACGATGGAAATGATAACTTATGCTTTAAAAAAATTAAATGAACAAGGTTATGATTTTAAAAAATTGTGGCCGGATTCAAATATTCCTGAAGGCTTTTCCGTAGTTCATGCCGGTGGCGGTGCAGAAGCTGGAAATCACAGTTTTATATGGTCTCATAAATCTACACTTCAAACACCGGTAACTTTAGATGGTATTACTTTTTCTAATTATCATACGGAACCGGCAGGAAGAGGATATAACGGAGATGAAGGTCTTGTAAGAATTGGAGTTGTTTGTCATGAATCACTGCATTTTTTTGGCTTACCGGATTTATATGATACAACTTATATGACTGGTGGTCTTGGTGATTTTTGTATAATGTCCGGTGGAGAATGGAATGGAGAAGACGGAAAGAGACCTTCTCACCCGAGTGCTTGGTGTAAATATAAATTAGGGCTGATTGATTGTCAAACTGCTGTTGAAGGAGTAAATAGTATAGGAGAATCTGCAAAAGAGCCCGATGCTTTTTATATATTTAAACCGTCAAACTTTAATGTTCAGGAATATTTTTTAATGGAAAACAGACAATCTGTAGGATTTGATAAAGGTATTCCGGGAAGTAAAAAAGGTATATTGATTTATCATGTTGATGAAAGACAAAATGGTAATGATTTGGTTTATAACGATAATTATTTAGTTCAGTTGGAAGAAGCCGGTTCGGGTACATCAAATTGGAGATATTTTCCTGCAATAAAAAATCCTTCTTTCAGAGGTTCTGATTCCGATTATTTTAGAAATAGTACAATATCGTATTTTAATGATGATTGTAAGTCTAGTCCTGCTGCCAAGAGTTACGGGGGAGTGTCATCAGGTATAAAAATATCGGAAATATCATCCAGTTCTTCTTTAATGACATTTAGTTGTGGAAAAGATATTATAATTGTTGATGAGTTAGCAGGGGTTGTGTGTTATCCTAATCCCGCAAGAAACGGTGTGATAAATATAACGAATCTTCCTACAAATGTGCAACAAGATTTTAGTGTTGAGATTTTTACTTTAACATCTAAATTGGTTAGATCATATTTTGCTGATGATACCGAATATACTGCAGACGGACACAGAAAGATTAAATGGGATTGTAAAAACGATGCCGGTGAAGATGTTGCTCCCGGAGTATATTTAGTATTGTTAAAAAATAATTCTAAAAAGAGAGTAATGAAAGTAGCAGTTATAAGATAATGTATATTTAAATTTACATTTAAAACTATAAAGTCTAATAAATTATACATGTTGACTTTAAAATTAAAGGATGTTTTTATATTTTAAAAGCATCCTTTTTTCTATTGTATAAACTTCATATCTTAGAGCTTTATATTTTAAAGCTATATTAAAATCTATAATTTTTGAATATTCTTCAAGCACTCTTAAAGATTCTTGAGCTCTTTTGAAGTTTGCTATTACTATATTTTTTAAATTTTGTCTTGATTGTTCTTTTACTTTTCTGCCGGAATCTTTTATACTGTCTCTTGAAGTAAGCATTTGTTCATATTGGTCAGTTAAATATTTTGATGCTAAATGTCTTACTTTTCTTATCTTTTTATAAAGAATTTCATCACAAAAAACAAATCTGCAGGTATCTTCAACTACCCGCAGTCCTTCTTTACATCTGTTTAAATTTGTATCTAAAATTCTTGTAAATTTTTTTTCCAATTTCAACTTTTTAACCGTTTAATGAAAAATCACTTTGTTATTTTTCCGTATCTTTTAACAATAAGTTTTATTAAGTTTGTTGTTGATTTTCCTTCAACCAACGGATATCTGTAAACTTTTTTTACAAATTCTCTGCCGATAATATCTTGTATTTTATAATCTCCGCCTTTAACAAGAATATCCGGCTTTAATTTGCTTAATAATTCGTAAGGAGTTTGTTCTCCAAACACTACAACATAATCTATACAACTTAATGCTGCCAACAATTTTGTTCTGTCCGTTTGAGGAACTAACGGCCTTTTAGGACCTTTAAGACCTGCCAACGATTTGTCTGAATTTATTGCAACTATTAGAACATCGCCTAATGTTTTTGCTTTTTGAAATAAACTTACGTGACCGATATGTAATAAATCAAAACAACCGTTAGTAAAAACAATTTTCTTGTTTTCTTTTTTTAGTTGTTTAACTATTTCTATTATTTTTTTTCTGGAACAAATTTTTCTATTCTGCAAAGATTTTTTCCTCTACCAATTTTGCAAGTATATGTAAAACCAATATATGACACTCTTGAATTCTTCCGGTAACTTTTGAAGGTGCTCTGTAACACATATCTGATAAAAGTTTTAATTGTCCTCCGTCTTCACCGGTAAGACCTATAACAAAAAGTCCCATTTCTTTAGCTTTTTCAACTGCTTTTATAACATTTTCGGAATTTCCGGATGTTGTTATGGCAATTATAATGTCACCTTTTTTTGCAAAAGCTTCTACTTGTCTTGAAAAGACATATTCATAACCGAAATCGTTACCTATTGCGGTAAGAGATGAAATGTTTTCTGTTAATGCTATTGAAGGTAAGGCTTTTCTGTTCTTTTCAAATCTGCAAACAAGTTCTGCTGCAAAGTGTAATGCATCACAAGCTGATCCGCCGTTACCGAAAATTATTGTTTTTTTACCGTTTTGATAAGCTTCGTTTATTTTATTTGCTATGGATTGTATATATACTAACTGACCTTCATCTAACATCTTTTTCTTTGCATCAATACTTTCTTGAATTAACGATATGATAGTGTCTTTCATCGTTCCTCCTTAATTAAAAAGTATAAAACAATTTATTATATCTTTTCTTCAGTGCTTCTATTGTTGAAAACATATTTAGGTAAAAAATCTGTACAAATATTTCCTTCATGGAAATATTCATTAGCCATAATTTTTGCATGTAAAGAAGCTGTGTTTTTAATTCCTTCTATAATAACTTCTTTTAATGCTCTGGACATTTTAGATATAGTCTCTTCTCTTGTAGGAGCATAAGCTATAATTTTTGCAATAAGACTGTCATAAAAAGGCGGTATTGTATAACCTGAATATACATGAGTATCTACTCTTATTCCCGGTCCGCCAGGCAAATAAAGTTTTCCGATTTTTCCGGGAGAAGGTATAAAATCTTTATCAGGATCTTCTGCATTTATTCTGCATTCTATTGCATGATTTTTTATTTTTATTGCACTTGAATCAAATGATAATCTTTCACCTGCCGCAAGCTTAATTTGTTCTTTTACCAAATCTATGCCTGTAACTATTTCTGTTACCGGATGCTCAACCTGAATTCTTGTATTCATTTCCATAAAATAAAAATCCATGTTTTTGTCTACAAGAAACTCTACGGTTCCTACGGTTATATAACCTACGGCTTCAGCTGCACTTTGAGCAGCCTTACCCATTTTTTTTCTTAATGATTCGGAAATAAAAGGAGAAGGACTTTCTTCAACTAATTTTTGATGTCTTCTTTGAATGGAACAATCTCTTTCAGGAAGATATACTACTTTACCTTTGGCATCTCCTAATATTTGAAACTCTATATGATGAGGCTGTTCAATATATTTTTCCATGTAAACGTCAGGGTTACCGAAATTTGCTTTTGCTTCGGTTTGTGCCATAATGATAGAATTTTTGAGAGCTTCCTGACTTACAACAACTCTCATACCTTTTCCGCCGCCGCCGGCAGTAGCTTTTATTATTACAGGATAACCTATTTTTTCGGCAATTTTATATATGTTGGGATCATCAGCTGATACAGGCCCATCCGAGCCCGGAACAACAGGAACCTTGGATTTTATCATAAGTTGTCTGGCAGCAATTTTATCACCCATTTTTTCAATGGAGCTTCTTTTAGGCCCTATAAAAGTTATACCGCAACTTTCACAAACTTCGGCAAAATATGTGTTTTCTGCCAAAAATCCGTATCCGGGATGAATTGCATCCGCTCCGGTAATTTCTGCTGCAGATATTATGCTTGGAATATTTAAATAACTTTCACTTGCAGATGCAGGGCCGACACAAACGGATTCGTCTGCCATTGTAACATGCATGGATTCTTTGTCTGCTTCCGAATGAATAGCAACTGTTTTTATACCAAGTTCTTTAGCCGCTCTTATTACTCTGCAAGCTATTTCGCCTCTATTAGCAATTAATATTTTTTTAAACATTTTGTTTTTTCTCCCGATTACTATTATTCAGCAGCAGTATCTACTAAAAATAATTCTTGACCATATTCTACGGATTGTCCGTTGGATACACAAATTTTTATAACTTTCCCTTTAGCAGTAGACATAACATCTTTTATAATCTTCATTGCTTCAATAGCACCGATTTTTTGACCGATTTCAATATGACTGCCTTCCACAATATATGGCGGTTTATCATGTGCAGGAGCATTGTAAAAAGTTCCTACCATTTTTGATTTTATGGAAACAACAGTATTGTTTTTTTCAACAACGACTTTTTTAGGAATTTCAATTTTCGGTGTAACTTCGCTCTTTTTTATATAGATAGAAGTATTACCGGATTCATATTCCATTTCTTCTATATCTGTTTCTCTTATAGATTCCAAAAATTTTTTTATTTCGTTAGTATTCATAATACCTCAAATAGATAATTATTGTGAAATTCTTTCTACATATTCTCCGGTTCTTGTATCAACTTTTATTCTGTCACCTTCTTTAATAAATAAAGGAACTTTTATTTCTGCACCTGTTTCAATTTTTGCAAATTTTGTTAAATTTGTTACGGAAGCACCTTTTATGCCCGGGGCAGCTTCAATAAGAGTCATTTCTACTATTAACGGCATATCTATACCTATTAACTCTTCTTCCAAATATATTGCATCAATTTCCTGGTTCTCTTTCAAATATTTTTCTTTTCCGTCTAATTTCTCTACCGGAACTTCAATTTGCTCATAGGTGTTCATATCCATAAAATTATATTTGTCTCCGTCGGCATATAAGAATTGTTTTTTATGTCTTGTTACAGATAATTCTTCAAATTTTTCACCTGATTTAAATGTTCTGTCTATAGTACCGCCTTTTTTTACGTGTCTTAATTTTACTCTCATAACGGCACCGCCCTTACCGGGTTTGTGGTTTTGGAACCATGTTATTTGGTAAGGCTCATTATCAACTAAAATTACCATTCCGTTTCTAAAATCTGCTGTAGAAATCATTTTTCTTTTCTCCTATTATACTTATTAAAATTAATTTCAAAGTTGTTTCAAAATATGTCTTATAATTTTATCTAAAAAGAAGATATGTTGTCAAATAAAACTGACAGGTTGAAAAGTTGAAAGGTTTAAAGGTTGAATAGTTTGTTTTAAAAATCGCAAAGCCATTTTTAATAAATTACTATATTTTTTGCTGTAGCAAGAAATGCAGCTTTTTTTTCCAATCTTCAAATATTCAACTTAGTATTTTGCGGTTGTTAAAACTTTATATCCGTTTTTGGTAACAAGGACAGTATCTTCTATTCTTACACCGAATTTTTTTTCCAAATATATTCCAGGCTCTATTGTTATTATCATTCCTTCTTTTAATTTGTCATTACATGTTTTTGATATTCTTGGTTTTTCGTGTATATCAAGACCTAAACTGTGTCCTGTAGTGTGGATAAAATTTTTTTCGTAACCGGCTTGTTTGATTACATTTCTTGCAAACGAATCAATATCACTTGCTTTCATATCCTGCTTAACCTTTTCCAATGCTTCATCATGAGCAAGTTTAACAATATCCCATATTTTCTTTTGAAAAATCGTTTGTTTTCCCACAAAAAAAGTTCTTGTTATATCAGAACAATAACCATTATAAATACATCCCATATCAATTAGTATGATATCATTCTTTTTTATTTTTCTATCACCGCTTATATGGTGGGGATTTGCGGAATTCGGACCGGATGCTACTATTGTTTTAAAACTTTGAACAACGTGTTGTTTTGCGAATTCTTCTTCTATCTTAAAATGAACATCTAACTCTGTCATACCGGGACAAATCCTTTTTTTAACAGATTCTAATACTTGCGAAGCAATATCACATGCTTTTTGAATGTTTTTTATCTCAGTTTTATCTTTTACGACTCTTAAATCATGTGTAAAATTATCTTCTTTTTGCACTTTTATTTTAGCTTTTGAAAGTTTTGTTTTGATAATATCAAATGTTTCCAAAGAAATATTCGATGAGTCAATAATAAGGCTTGTAACTTTATATTGTTTTAATACATCTGTTAATTTATCTGACATCTTTTCGTTTGTTGAAAAAACTTTAATTTTATTTTTATATTTTTTGAAATGTTGATTGACTTGCGGTTCTATCATTTCATGTACGATTATTGATATATGGCTTTTATATAGTAATAACCAAAAATCTTCAAACTTTGCGCCGGTGAGGTAAAATAAATCTTTACCGTTATTTATTAAAATTGCTTTGTTTTTGTACAAATTCATTAATTTTAAAATTTTTTCGTTCATAGTAATACCTTGTAAACAATAGTTTGAGTTAGTATCAATTATAGCAAATTTAATAATGGTATTTATAATAAAAAAGTCTTTAAAAAAAAGTAAGTATATTGTATAATAATACATACACACGTAAAGATTTTGGATTGGTTAAAATAATGATTAAAATTTTAATTTGTGATGATGAAGTTTTTGCCAGAGACGCTATGGCAAAAATTATTAAAAGAAAAGGTTTTGAAGTTTTTGTTGCATCTACCGGAGAACAATGTATAAATTTATTTAAAGAGCAAAAACCGGAAGTTGTTTTTTTGGATGTTATGCTTCCCGATTTGGATGGGGATCATTTATACCAATATCTTAAAGAAATAAAACAAGATGTGCATTCTTATTTTATTACCGGTTCAGATACTGTTTTTACTAAAGAAAATGCCAAAATTTTAGGCGCAAACGGATATTTGTTAAAGCCGGTAAATGTTACGGATTTGTTTAATCTTTTGGATGAAATAAAAAAAGACTTCGGAGAACAAAATTGAAAAAAATACTATCCGTTGTGTTAACTTTATGTTTTGCCGCAAATATTTCTTTTGCGGCTTTTGATCCTTATGCCGATGAAGAAATAGAAAAAAAATCTTATAAAAAATTATATTACGGCATAGTTCTTACATTACTTGGCGGCTTTTTGGTATATGACGGTTTTTCAAAAGTAGAAGACGATGTTTCTAAACCCAGTGTTGATTATACGACGGTTTTGCATTCAGAGTGGACTCATGATTCCAAAAGTGCTCCTGGTGAGGCCAACTATATATTAAATTCAGGTTATTCAAAAGACCCGTATTATCCTTATGGTGAATCTGGTGACTCAAAAGATATAGAACAAAATGTTCTTTATAACAATGGTAATGTGGATTTAAAAAATATTGTTATAGAAGTAAGATACAATAATCAAGAAAAACATTATATTAAAGATAGAAAACCGGATATTCATCCAGATAACGGAGCGTCAACATCCGACGGTTACCATTGCCCTTCTAATGTTAACGACCAAGTTTCTAGTGGAACAGATGTGGTAGTAATAGAAACTCTAAAAAAGGGAGAACATGTTACGTGGCATGATATTTGGAAATATAGAAGTGATGATAGTAAAGAAAGTTCTCCTTTAGGTTCAGATAGAATAGTAAATATGGACCCTAATCCGGCCGGATTACATTTAGGCAAAGATGCTATAGGTTTAATGGAGATTAGAGTAAAATTGAACAAAAATCAACAATATAAACCGATATATCATAAAAGAAATAAATGTGATGCTGAAGGTGTTGCCGGAATATTGGTAGGACTTACAGGAATTTATTTTATAGTTGATCATTTTTTGGATATGCACAAGTTTAATGCTTATGCTAAAAGACATCATTTAAATTTGAAAGTTGCTACTGCATCTAACGAATATAAATTAATGTTACAAAAGAGAATATAAAACAGAAAAATTTAATAGGAATATATGATGAAAAAACTTTACGGGACAGCTATTTGTTTATTATTTCTTTCTGCGATTGTTTTTGCAGTCCCGTCACAACCTACGGATAAATCTTCTTTTAAAGTAGGTGCTCCGGATGGTTCAATACCTCCAACACCAAAAGCAAATTACAGCAAACCCATACCTACAAATAAATGGTTTAATTCAATAATTTATAATTCCGATGCAAGCTTTGCTTCAAAAAGGATATTTATATATCCTCAATGTTATTTGTTTGACTTGGGTCTAAATAAAGAAACCTGGCAACTTGATTTCAGCAGAGGTTTATTAATATCTTATCCTAAATTGCAATATAATGTATTACCGGATGTTGATTCCATTAATTGTGACGGAGCGATGTGGGGACATGAACAATATCCGGATAATATTAAAATTTCCGGATATAATTCTATTGCCGACGGAGACTTTATAGAAGATTTTACTCCTGTAGTTGATAGCTTCTCCGATTATTCCGCAACAATAAAATGGCAAAACACAAATAAAACCAAGACTATGAATGTAACACTCGGACAAGGTTTCGTTTTTACCTTCTTTGAAGTTAACTCCGTTTATCCTGCAATAGAGTTTCCTTATAAATGGGAGGATGTATCCGGCGGACATGTATATCTTTATAAGCCGGATGGAACTTCTATAGGTTATGCTTTAGATATAGACACCGGTAACAGTGACAGAATTATATTGGAAACAAGATTTAATGATGGTACAAGTGTTTTCTATGGAATATTTGTTCCTTCAGGAACAAGTTTTAAACAATGTAGTTACGGAGATAATTTTAACAGAATATTTTTAGATTTGCCGTCAGAACAAAAATTTTTTTCTATAGGATTATTGCCTTCGAAAAATATTAATGAAGCGGTAGCTGATTTAGATTTATATTATAAATATGCATACAACTTTGTGAAAAAAACAACTGTAGATTGGGATATTATAAATAATTTTTCTTCTGCAAAAACAACTTTTACATTTGCAGAATTTGATAAAAAAAGGAGTAATGATACCAATTATAATCAAATTAGAGAAGAAGGAACTCTTTTTTGTTTATTTCCTCACCAATACGATAATTCATCAATGCAGGTTATAGATAACAAAACGTTTGATACTTTAAGAGGGACATTAAAACTTGCAAGCGGAAAAACTTTTACAACAACAGTTCCTTTTGAAGGAATTGTTCCGTTTTTTCAATATGATTTAACTGATATCGAAACCGATTTGTCTGAATATCTTGAACCGGATGCAGCTTCGGTAGTGGTAAAAGATGTTTCCGGAAATCCTTACAGAGCCGGAAAAGTTATTTCAAAACTTGCAAATTTGTTACCGATAGCAGATAATTTAAAAGATGATAAAACAAAAAAAAGTATTATTATCAAATTAAAAGCATTACTTTCCGACTGGTTAAATTATTCCGGCTCGGAAGAAAGTAAATATTTTGCTTATGATACAATTTGGGGCGGGCTTGAAGGGGTAAAAGATGATGAATTTTATTCATTTAATTATAATGATCATCATTTCCATTTCGGATATTTTATTTATGCGGCCGCAATTCTTGCAATGTACGATACTGATTTCGTAAAAAATTACGGGCAAATGGTAAACCTTTTAATAAAAGATATTGCAAATACACAAAGAAACGATAGCAATTTCCCGTTTTTTAGGCATTATGATTTTTATGAGTCGCACAGTTGGGCTAACGGTATGGGTGGAGGAGACAACAGAGGTATAGATCAGGAATCTTCTTCCGAAGCAATGAATGCTTGGAGTGCAATATATTTATGGGGACTTGCCACCGATAATAATAATTATAAAAAATTGGGTGCATATTTATACTCCAACGAATATCAAGCAGTAAGGTATTATTATTTTGATATAGATAAAAATATATTAAAAGCCCCATATAATCATAATTCCGTAGGAAGATTGTGGGGCGGTTGTGTATCTTATGATTTGTTCTTTTATCCTATGTATCCTCAAACAATAAAAGGAATACAGGTTTTACCTATGACGCCGGCAATGACATATTTATCTTATGATAAAGAATATATAAGTGAATTTTATGATGCTACAGTAACAGAAGGACCGTCTTCGCAACAGTGGTGGTATGACATTTGGGCAAGACTTATTGCTTTATATAATCCGTCAGCAGCGTTGCAAAAGTTTGACCAATATAAAGAAACTGTTGCAGCAGAAGACGGCAGTTCAAAAACATTTACTTACCATTTTATTAACTTTTTTAATAAGTATGGAATACCCTTTTATGATAAAAAAAATAAATATAAGGCAGATGTTTCAAGTTTTATAGTGTTAGATAATAACGGAACAAAAACTTATTGTGCATATAATCCGGATAAAAACAGAAAATATATCCATTTTTATTTAAATGGAACAGACTTGGGTTATTTAGCCGTAAAAGGAAAATCTTTTGAACTAACTCAAGAATTGTCAACACAACCGCCTCTTGAAAAAATTTCTGTTTATCCTGTACCTTATAAGCCAAACAGCGGTGGAAAATATGGAGGGGACGGGATATATTTTACAAATGTTACTGAAGGAACAAATATAAAAATATTTAATGTTGCAGGTGAAAAAGTTTTTGAAACAACGATTGATGAATCAGGAGATTTCTTATGGAAAGCTAAAAATAATGCAGGAAACAATATTGCTTCCGGTATATATTTTTATTATATAAAAACGTCGGATGGTGAAAAAGTAAAAGGTAAACTTGCCATAGAAAGATAAAAATCTTTAAATAAAAAAAAGAAAATGAAAAATATTATTATAAGATGGTCAATTTTTTTTATTTGTTTATTTGTAGTTTATTTTGTTATCAATGCAAAAGTACATGCAATAGCTCAAGCTAATTTACAGTCTGCAATGGTTGTACACTTACCGCAATATACAAAACAAGAACTTCTAAATGATGCTACAGCAAGAATGAAATATATGCTTACACGAACAAAAGGTGTAAAGTTTTTTATACACAAAGTAAAAAGCAGAGAAAATCTTTGGGGGATAGCAAAACAACACGGATATTCAGTTCACACTGTAATAGGTTGTAACCCGCAAATGAAAACTTACAATGTCAGTATAAATCAAAAATTGTTAATGCCTTCAATTGGCGGGAATCTGCATCCTGTAAGTCCAACGGATACTTGGCAATCAATTGCAGAAAAATATAATATTGATGAACAAATTTTAAAAGATACGAATTATGGAATAACGGATTTATCAAAAGAATATTTTGTCTTTATTCCGGGTAAAAAACCTGCCGTTGATTTAATGAATGAGTCTATGCAGGAAAAATATGCTTTAAGAGATTTGTTCAGGTCTCCGCTTGCAGGCAGACTGTCAAGCACTTTCGGAACAAGAAGACATCCTGTAACAGGGAAAGTAAGTAAACATGGCGGAATAGATATTGCAGTTAAAACAGGAACGTTAGTAGGAGCTGCTGCAGATGGAATAGTTACTGTTGCAAGTACTAACGTAGGCCATTACGGAACAGCGGTTTTTATAGATCATCAAAACGGATATATAACCCATTACGGGCACTTATCAAAAATTCTTGTAAGAGTAGGTCAAAAAGTAAGAGCCGGACAAATTATAGCCAAAAGCGGTTCCACCGGAAGATCTACAGGACCTCATCTTCATTTCACAGTTAAGAAAAACGGTGTAAGTTTAGATCCGTTAAAGTTTTTATGGTAACAATTATAGTTTAATGGTTTAAGGGTTGAAAAGTTGAAAGGTTTATTGTGAAAAATTTCCTAAAACTATTTAACTTTATGTTTCCTATTTTGTTAAATTATCAAGTATTAACTTTTTAACTTGTTCGGTAACGTTCCTTTTCGGTGAAGCAAATATTGTTTTTATTATTAAATCTGAAGTTAAATCTTTTGCTTTTAAAAATTTTGTGTATCTGTTACCGTTTTTTAAATCAAGTCCGGTAATATCAGTGGAATCGGTAAACACTACAAAAGTTTGAATAAAAGGTCTGTAAAATTCGTCACGTATATTAAAATTGTTTTCTTTTAATATTTTTTCTACTCTTTTACTTACTTGTTTAAATTGATTATCTGTCTGTTCAAAAAGATTTCTTCTTTTTTCCGACAAAACTTCTTTTCCGTCAATGATAATTTTGGTATCTTCATTTACACCGCCTGTTAATTTAGCATTTGGAAAATATTTTGTTTCAAATATTAAAATACTAAAAGGTAAAGGCGGTTTTGTAAAAGCTATAACATCTATCTCCTGACCAAAAACAACGATATTTTTTTTAGGAGATAAAACAATTTTATTAAATTGTGATACTTTATTGAAAATTTCTTCTTCGAACATTCTTCCTGCACCATGTTGAGCTTGTTGTTTATTATCCAATATGGAAGATAAAAGATTGTTTTTTGATTGTAAATCTTGAACGGTTTTGTTTAAAGAGCTTTCTTGTGCTTTAAGAGCTTTTTTTACTTTTACAATAAGTTCCGTTTCAGTAACAGGTTTAGACATAAAATCAAAAATCATGTCTCCGGCAACTTCTGTTACAGATTCTCCGTAAGTCTTTTCCATTGCAGATAATAAAATAACCTGCAAAGAGGGTGCAGTTTGTTTTATAAAAGGTAAAATATCTATTCCTGTTTCACCTACACCGAAATGAATATCCAAGATTAAAAGATTTAGAATATTCGGATTATTAAGCAGAAATTTTTTTATTTCAAGTGTTGAAGAAAATTGTTTGATTTCTACATTGTCAAAATGTTTAAGGATTGTTCTTTCAAGAGCATTCCTTATGTTTGAATCATCATCGGTTAAAGCAATAACTTTTTTCTCCATTTTTTCTCCTTAAATTTTATATAAAGGTATTGTAATATTTGTTTTTAATCCTTTTTCGTTTTTGTTTATGATATTTGTTGCTGTTACTTTACCGTTTAATATAGATACAAAATAGGCTGTATGTATCGTTCCTTCTCCGAGTCTTTTACCTTTGGAACTTTCAACTTGTTCTTTATAAAGTTTTTGTAACTTTGTTTCTTCAATACCGCCTGCATTATCAATAATTGATATTATTAGTTTTTTTGAATCTTGAGATATTTTTAAAGAAATATTTAATTTTGCAACAAAATTATCATCCAATAAAAGTTTTTGCAGAGCAAAAATTGAATTGTCTAAAATATTGTTTATTGCAACAAAAATTAATCTGTTAGTGTAACAATAATATTTGTTTGTATCTTCATTAAATGTATCAAATGTTATTTTTATATAAGGAGCCAATTTTAAGTTATAAAATTCTATTTGATTTTTGATTTGGTCTTGAATATATAAAATTGTATTTTTGGATAATTTACCTGTTCCTAATTCTTCAATGTGTTCTCTTGTGTTTTTTTGATTTTCTAAAATTGCATCTTTGTATGGTTTTACTATTTTTTCATAAACTTCAGATAATAAGTCATTAAATCCTGTTTTTGTCTTTTCCAATTCATTTATTAAATCGTGTCTGCTGCTTCTTAATAATTCAACCGTATCTTGAGACCAGTTAAGCTCCAATGCTTGAAGTTTTTGTCTTTGTGTATCAAAAGAATCAGAAATTTCTGTTATTGTTTGTTTTTTTATCAGTTCATTTTCAAGGGTTATGTCTCTTGTCATATTGTTATTGTGTTTATCGATAAGAATGAAAGTTATAAGTAAAATAATAAGCCATAGAAAATTACTTACATTAGTAGGAGAAACAGAATTTGTTTGATAATATTTTATTGGCGTTATACCGGTCAAACTTATAATGATAGATATATATATCATTACAATCACAATTGATATTAAAAATAATGTTAATATAAAGTTCATAATATCGGAATCAAATTCTTTTTTATTTAAAATATTTCTTTGCAAGTAACTTAAATCAAAAGAAGTTTTTTTAGTGGGTATTATTATTTTAAGGAAGAGTAACAATATTATTATTATTAAAGGAACGGAAATCATTTCCAAAAAAATAAAACCTTGAAGGGAACTTACAGAAATGTCAGATATTATATTCTTTAATATAGTATTTGAAACAGATTTTACCGTAGAAATATATATGTATCCCGTAATAATAAAGATAAAAAATTCTACAATTGAAATGTTTGATATGCAAATATTGAACCAAGAAAATTTGTTGTTTTTTATTTTTTGTTGATAATGTTGTGTAAACATAGTTGTATTATATTTTAAAATTGTCATTGATACTATCGAACCTATGAATACAGTAACTAATATATTCGGTATTTCTATAAATGTTTCGGCAATGTAATTAACTATTATTGATAAAAATCCTGAATTGTCTATAAAAAAAAGATTTCTAAAAAGTCCGGTAAAATAAATAGAATAAGGTTGTTTGAATATTGCATCATGAAAAATTACGTTTTTTATAATAGAAGAAGGAATTGAAATTATTAACCCTGCCGTTATTGCTGCAAATAATACAAATTTACCGGCAATAAAAAAAGTTTGTTTAAAATTATTTTTATTTTTACTTTTAGTATTGAATATTATTAAATTTCCGGATTCTGCAAGCCATCCCCAAACAATAGCACCTGTCATATTTATAACGGCAAGATATATAAAATGCGGTGATGTGATATTTGATAAAACTATTGGTGTTGCTATAGCTGCAATTAAAGCCCAAATCGTACCTAATGTCATTGCAACAACAAAAGTGCCTACCATATCGAAAGTAAGGAATCTGTAACTGTTTTCGTATACGAAACTGTGTCCGGCCCAATTTAATAATACTGCAAAACATGTTATAAGAATATGGAATCTTTTTTTGTATAAAGAGTCATATATACCGGAAAAGATATTTTTGATATTCATATTTATATGATAGGAATAAAATGAAAATTTTGCAAGAAGTTTAATGACAATATTGATGCTTCAAATTAATTATACTATAATAAAATTGTAACATTATTTTGCTTCTGGTTTTGAGAAATTGGAAATAAAAAGGAGACAATTATAATGATGATTCAGAACAAAACAGAAAAAGCCAAAGAACTTATAAATCAAGGAAACTTAATAGATGCAGAAAATATTTTAAAAGGAATAGAAAATAAATATTCTATATTTGAGTTGGCAAAAATAAGAAAAATACAAGGAAGATATAGAGAAGCCGAACAACTATATCTTAAATCTTTATCAATGACATCAAATATAAAAAGTGATATAGATACTAATATAAATATAGAATTAGCGAGAATATATACAAGTTTTGGAAATATAGAAAAAGCAAAAAATTTATATGAAAAGAGTTTAAAAAACAAAATAAGTTTGGATAATAATATTTATAGAGAATTGGGAGAAGCTTATTTAAGAATAAAAATTTTTGATGAAGCAGAAAAGTATTTGAAAAAATCTTTACAATTATTTCCGGACGATATATTAACACAATTTTATTTGTCACTGGCATATAGAAATATTGGAGCAAATGATAAATCTAAAGAACTTTTGTTGAATTTATTAACAAGAAAAGAAATAAAAAACAGCAAGTTTTTATACAATAAAGTATTAAACGAATATGAGATATTAATGAAAAAAGAATATTTGGAATCAAAGCCGAGAGAAATGAGGGTAACGATAACAAATAAATGTAATATAGGATGCAGATATTGTGATATATGGAAAAATTCTAATTGGCAGTTGTCAGATACGAGAATGAAAGAAATAATAGATTCTTTTCCTTATTTGCAAAACATGTATTGGTTGGGAGGAGAAACTTTTTTGTATAAAGGTTTTGAGGAAATATTGGAAGAAGGTTCAAAGTACGATACATTAAATCAAACGATATTAACAAACGGATTGTTGTTAAATGAAAAGATATTAGAAAAAATATCAAAAGCGAACATATCTTTAATAATAGCTATAGATGCAGGTAAAAAAGAGACATACGAATATTTAAGAAGAGGTTCCAGTTGGGAAAAATTGTGTAAAAATTTGGAATTGATAAAAGAAGTAGGACAAAAAACAAACAAAACAATAAAAACAACATTTAATGCAGTAATAAGTAAAAGCAATTATAAAGAAATGTTTGAAATGGTAGAAATGGCACACAAATATGATTTCAATGAAATAAGGTTTATGCAAATATTGGGAAATAGTGATGAAAATATATTTTTAAATAGAGATATGGATGCTCTTAATTATATTAGAGAAACTATTCCGTATTTAGAGCAAAAAGTTAAAGATTACAATATGAAAATAGAACAGAGAATATTTTCAAAGAATAAAATGAATTATAAAGACATAAATGTTAATTTTGTAAAAAATAATAAGTATAATTTATTAAAAACCGATAGAAAAATAATGGAATGCGTAACACCTTGGACACAAATAGTTATAGACAGTAAAGGACCTATGAGGCCATGTGTGAACTGTAATGATTGGTTAGGGGATTCTTCTAAACAAACAATAAAAGAGTTTTGGAATAGTGATAGCATGCAGTTTTACAGAAAAAAGTTTGGAGAGATGTACTCTTGTGTTTCAAATGATGTTTTGTGCGGAACAACTACGGCACCATCAACATCGTTACTTTGTTAAAAATATTGACAAAAATATTAATGTTTTTGTATAATTTCTAGACAGTTTTGGTCTTGGGAATGTGGTGTAGCCTGGTTTAACACACTGCCCTGTCAAGGCAGAGACCGCGGGTTCAAATCCCGTCGTTCCCGCCAAGACCTGAAATAAAAAGTCCTTTCTTATTTTAGATGGGGCTTATTTTTTTTGGATAATAATATGAAATTTGATAAGTTTACCAATGTAGCCATTGAAAGCGCTCATAAAGGTGCAGAAGTATTACTGAAATATTTTAATAATGTAAAAAAAATCGAATATAAAGGAAGAATAGATCCTGTAACAATAGCAGACAAAAATTCTCAAAAAGCAATAGTTGATAATATAAAACAATATTTTCCTTTGCATAATATTATTGCTGAAGAACAAGATGAAACTTTAGCACAAAATAATAATGATTATTGTTGGATTATAGATCCGTTGGATGGGACAGTAAACTATGTCCATGGCGTTCCTACTTTTGCAATTTCTATAGGACTAAAATATAAAAATGAAATAATATCCGGAGTAATATATGCTCCTGCATTAAAAGAAATGTTTGTTGCTCAAAAAGGTAAAGGTGCATATTTAAACAATAAAAAAATAACAGTTTCTAAAATAAAAGAAATGGTGAGAGCTTTACCTGTTACAGGTTTTCCTTACTATGTAAAAGAGAATTCTGCGAGAGTAATAAAAAACTTTAAAAATATAATGCTTGAAACTCAAGGACTTAGAAGATTTGGTGCCGCATCAATAGATTTGGCTTATGTTGCTTGCGGCAGATTTGATTTTTTTTGGGAAGAAGGTTTAAAACCTTGGGATGTGGCAGCAGGAATTGTTATAGTAAAAGAAGCAGGCGGTAAAATAACAGATTTCTATGGAGATAAAGATTATCTCTTTGGTAAGACAATAGTTGCTTCAAACAAAATATTGCATAAAGATATAATAAAGGTGTTAAATGAAACAAAGTAAAGTGGATGAAATAATAAAAATACTTGATAAAGAGTATGGTGATGTTGATATTGCACTAAACTTTTCGAATGTGTTTGAACTTATGGTTGCAACTATTCTTTCTGCACAATGTACGGATAAAAGAGTGAATATTGTTACTTCCACGCTATTTAAAAAGTATAAAACGATAAAAGATTATGCAAAAGCAGACTTAAAAGAATTTGAAAACGATATAAAGTCTACCGGCTTTTACAGAAACAAAGCAAAAAATATTATAGAAACAGCAAACATAGTATTAAATAAGTTTAACGGTGTTGTTCCTAAAACTATGGAAGAACTTATAACACTTAAAGGTGTAGCAAGAAAAACAGCAAACATAGTTTTAGGCAGCGGATACGGAATAAATGTCGGTATTGCCGTTGATACACATGTTATAAGGTTAACAAATCTTATAGGATTATCAAAAAGTTCAGATCCTAAAAAAATAGAACAAGATTTAATGAAAATTATTCCTAAAAAAAATTGGAAAAATATATCTTTCGAAATACAAACATTAGGCAGAAGAGTTTGTATAGCAAGAAGACCGAAATGTGATATTTGTCCTATAAAACATTTATGTAATCATTACAAAAAGAAATAATAAAAATATGTCTATAGAAAAAGTAAAACAATATTTTAAACAGTTTTCAATAGAAAATAAAATAAAGGAGTTTGATGTATCAAGTGCAACTGTAGAACTTGCCGCTAAAGCGTTGAATTGCGAGCCTTGCAGAATTGCAAAATCTCTTTCTTTTAAAATTGGTGATAACAAAGCTGTTATTGTTGTTGCTGCGGGTGATGTTAGAGTAGATAATAAAAAGTTTAAAAGTTTTTTTCAAAAGAAATTAAAAATGTTGTCTTGTGACGAAGTAAAAAATTTTACCGGACATGAAATTGGTGGTGTATGTCCGTTTGCAGTAAACGATGGTGTGGATGTGTATCTTGATGTTTCTCTTAAACGATTTGATACTGTTTTTCCGGCATGCGGAAGTTCTAACAGTGCAATAGAAATGAATATGGAAGAGCTTGAAAAATATTCATCAAATTTTAAACAATGGATTGATGTTTGTAGTCAACCGAAATAATCAAAATAAATTTAGTCTTTAGATAGAAAAAGCGAGAAGAAATTTATTCTTCTCGCTTTTTTATTCAATAAATAAATCGTTTTACAATTTATTAGATTAATCCGTGAGCCAACATTGCTGTTGCAACTTTTTTGAAACCTGCAATATTTGCACCGTTAACCATATTGCCCGGTGTTCCGTATTCTTCTGCAGCTTCTTTAGCATTTTTGTGAATGTTGATCATAATTTGATGTAATTTGTTATCAACTTCTTCAAATGTCCAAGAAAGTCTTTGAGAATTTTGTGCCATTTCAAGACCTGATGTTGCAACTCCGCCTGCATTGGATGCTTTACCCGGAGCATA
>JAEEGL011305928.1_pt1 | contig 21289 bp, 15 predicted proteins | sample 9134231 | NCBI WGS metagenome assembly JAEEGL01 (sample SAMN16246548, study PRJNA631951) | gut metagenome | biome: gut microbiome; feature: rumen; material: fiber-attached | host: Bos | place: Iran: Karaj | collected 2018-10
AATTAAGGATTATGTAATATAATCCTTTTATTATGCTCTATTCATTAATTAATTTAATAATTTGTTTACCATGACATTTAATTTTAATATTAGATAATATATTATTTAGTTGATTAATTGTTTGTGGCTTGTTAGATATTAATTTTATCATTTCTTCATCTGTAAATACATAATAAGCTGGTATATTTAATTTTTTTGATCTATCGCGTCTAAATGTTCTTAGTTTGTGTTCTAATGCTTTCTCTTCTGCAATTGTTTTATATTTATTGGCAATATTGTTAAAATTAACTGTATTATATTGTAAAAGACTATTTGCTAAATCTTCCATATCCTTTTTACTGCTTAATAAACTTTTATCATAATTTTCTATATCTTTTTTGATATAGTTACATAATTCATCAACTTTAATAGTACTTCCCCTCACCTCTTTAGGTGCATTCTTAGTATTTAATATTGATTTAGAATTAGCAAGTACTACTAATGGTTTATACCATAATGTATCAAAATATTTGCTTTGTATAGCAACTCTTAATTTGCTATGTTTATTTATCCATCTTTTCTTTAATATTTCTTTATTTCTAATAATTTGAGTATATGGTGAATACATACTCTCTGTGTATTTCTTACCTTTATATTCATATTTTCTTATAAATTGACCATTATTATCTACATATATATTACCTATTAAATTCTTACATTCTATTAAATATATATATCCTCTTGTAACAATTATATAATCAAATTGCGCTTTTAAATTTTCATATTCAATAGTTATATCATGTAATACATACATACCAATATTAGAATTCTTAAGGTTATATGCTATCTCTTTTTCGCCTTCTAGACCAAATTCTAACATTCTAATATCATAATCAATCTTATCCTTATAATAAGGATTTCTATTTCTTTCAATTTTTAATTCTTCTATCATTTTTTCAAGATTACTATCTTCTTTTAAAAATATAGTATCATTAAAAGTATTCACCAACTCCATTTTATTCACCTATTCTTTTTTATCCATTTATTATATATAATATTTCTTTTAATTCATCTGGTGTAATAGCTTGTTCTTTGTCCGATAATGCGTGTTCTATATCATCATGAACTTCTATTATTAATCCATCAGCACCTGCTGCAATTGCTGCAATTGACATTGATTTGATCATATATGAATGACCAGATGCATGAGATGGATCCACTATTATTTTGTATTTTGAATGTTTTTTAATATATGGAATAGCTTGTAAATCTAAAGTATTCCTAGTTTCAGGTTCAAATGTTCTAATACCTCTTTCACATAGAATAATATTATTATTTCCATTATTACTTATATATCTACTAGCATTTAACCATTCATTATATGTAGCAGATAATCCTCTTTTTAATATAACTGGTTTATTTAATTTCCCTACTTCTTTTAGTAACTCATAATTATACATATTCCTACTTCCAATTTGAATTATATCAATTAGATCAGCATATTTATGTACTTGCTCAATAGTTAACAATTCTGTAACAATTTTGATGCCAGTTATTTCTTTTGCTTTAATTAAATATTTAATAGCATCTTCTCCTAATCCTTGAAAACTATCTGGATTAGTTCTAGCTTTGAAGCTACCACCTCTCAAATATTCTATTCCCATATCTTTCAACTTTTTAGCAATTCTTATAATTTGTTCTTCACTTTCAACTGAACAAGGTCCAGCAATAATAATTGGATTCATATCATCACCAATTTTATTATAACACAAAAAAAGAACTATTTTTAGTTCTTTTCTAGTTTAATACCTAATTCAATACCATTTATATCATAAGTATTATCAAATTTATCAGCTGTAACTAAACTATTTGCTAATGTTTCTTTTTTAATAAATTCAACATAATCTTTTATTGAATTTTCAAATTCATCATTATTAGAATAATAAATAGTTATTCTATCCATCATCTCATAATCATTAGATTTTCTTATTTGTTGAACTTTGCTTATAAATTCCCTTACAATACCTTCATCTAATAAATCTTTAGTAAGTGTTGTGTTTAATATAATAAAGTTATTATTTTCATGAGCAGCATTAAATCCTTCTTTAGAATTAATTCTTACATCTAACATATCATAAGTAACATTAACTTCTTCATCATTAATTTTTAATTTAATAGTACTGCCCTTCTCTAGCGTATTGATATCAGTATCTGTTAGTTTAGATACAGCACTTGCGAATTCTTTTATATTTTTTCCTAATAATGGTCCACATACTTTGAAATTAGGTTTTATTTCAAATGATATATATGTATTTAAATCTTTGGTAAATTTAATTTCTTTAACATTTAATTCTTCTTTAATTAAATCAGTTAAATCACCTATTATTCTTTTGTTTTTAGCATCTAATACAACTTCACTTATTGGCTGTCTAACCTTAATTTTCGCCTCTTCCCTAGCGTTTCTACCTAGAGATATTAAATTTCTTACCAAATCCATTTTCTTTTCAATAGTTTCATTTATCATTGCCTTATTATATTTAGGGAAATCTTGCAAGTGAACTGATTCATTAGTTAACTTAGTATATATATCTTCGGATACAAATGGCACTATTGGTGCAATCATCTTGCACAAGCCTGTTAATACTTCATATGTAGTATTATATACAGATTTCTTATTATCATCTAATTCTGATGCCCAGAATCTTCTTCTTGTTCTTCTAATATACCAATTAGATAAATCTTCAGATATAAAGTCTGTAACACTTCTTACTACTTTAGTTAAATCATATGAATCATAACTTTCAGTAACATACTTTAATAATTTATTAAATTTAGATAATATCCATTTATCTATCTCTTCTCTATTTTCATATGGGACATTAAATTCTCTTGGATCCAAATCATCAGTGTTTGCATATAATGCAAAGAAATTATATGTATTTCTTAATGTATTATAAAATTTTGAATATACTTCTTTAATTCCTTCAATATCAAATTTAAGTGGCGTCCATACTGGAGAAGCATATGGTAGATACCATCTTACATTATCTGCACCATACTCTTTTATAGTACTAAATGGTTCAACTATATTACCCATAGTTTTACTCATTTTTTTACCATCTTTATCTAGTAATAAATCATTTACAAGTACGTTTTTGAATGGGCTCTTTCCAGTTACAAAGGTAGATATTACTATTAATGTATAGAACCATCCTCTTGTTTGATCTATTCCTTCACTTATAAAGTCTGCTGGGAATTGACTTTCCCATAATTCTTTATTTTCAAATGGATAGTGATATTGACTAAATGGCATAGATCCTGAATCAAACCAACAGTCTATTACACATTCTGTTCTAGTCATTTCTTTACCACATTTTGGACATTTTAGGTGAACATCATCAACATATGGTCTATGTAAATCTATTGATTCATCAATATCTTCAATTGCTTTTTCTACTAATTCTTTTCTACTACCTATCATTTCCTCATGTCCACAAGAACATATCCATAGTGGTAGAGGTGTTCCCCAATATCTATTTCTAGATATTGCCCAGTCATTCATATTTTCAAGCCAATTTCCAAATCTTTTTTCACCAACATAACTTGGATACCAATTAACTTTTTTATTTTCTTTTATAATTTTATCTTTTAATTTAGTAACTTCTAAATAATAACTTGGCTTAGAATAATATAAAAGTGGTGTTTTACATCTCCAACAATGAGGATAATTATGACTCATTTTTTGTTTCTTAAACAATTTATCATTTTCTTTTAACCATTTAATTACGTCTAAATCAACATCAAATACTCTAGTGCCTTTCCATGGCCCTTCAGTATAGCATCCGTCTTCACCTACTGGATTTAAGTAAGGTAAATTATATTTCTTACCAACATTAGCGTCATCAGCTCCAAATGCTGGGGCAATATGAACTATACCTGTTCCATCAGCATCTGTAACATATTCATCACAACATACGAAGAATCCTTTTTTATTAACCTTTAAGAAAGGCATTAATTGCTCATATTCAATGTATTCTAAGTCTTTACCCATAAACGTATTAACTATATTTAAATCTTCACCTAAAACCTTATTTGCAAGGCTTTTAGCAACTATAAAATGATATCCTTTAGATTCAACTTCAACATATTCATATTTTGGGTTAACACATAATGCAACATTTGCTATTAATGTCCAAGGAGTTGTTGTCCATACAAGAAAGTACGCATCTCTATCTTTAAGTTTCATAGGTACAGTTACAGTATCTACATCTATTTCTTTATAACCTTGAGCAACTTCATGACTAGCAAGTCCTGTACCACATCTAGTACAGAAAGGTAATATTTTAGAACCTTCATAAAACAATCCTTCATCAAAGAATTTCTTTAATATCCACCATTCAGTTTCAATATAATTATTATCATATGTAACATATGGATTTTTAGTATCTATAAATTGACCCATTTTATCAGTTAAATCAGTAAATGTTTTCTCATTTCTTCTTACAGATTCCTTACATTTAGCATTAAATTCTTTTATACCATATTTTTCAATATCACCTTTATTAGTAAAACCAAGTTCTTTTTCAACTTGAAGTTCAACAGGAAGTCCATGTGTGTCCCAACCAACTTTTCTTAAAACTCTATATCCTTGCATTGTTTTATATTTACATATAGAGTCCTTCAAAAATTTAGCAACCATATGATGAAGTCCTGGATGTCCATTAGCTGTAGCAGGTCCATCATAGAATACAAAGTTCTTACAACCTTCTCTATTTTCTATAGTCTTATTTAATATATCTTCTTTTTTCCATCTTTCTAATATTTCTTCTTCAACTACATTTACCTTTTCTTTAGATAATTCTTTAAATTTCATAATATCCTCCTTAAAATATAAAAAAATCTATAATCTAAGGGTCCATAAGGACGGTTCCACCTTAGTTCATAGATTCTATGCACTTAAATTATAACGTAATTAACGTTCTTCCCTCATCAGAAAGAATTATCAAGAGTGATTTATATACTACTATCTTCCCTACTCACACCAATCTAGGTTCTCTTTAAGCTTCATAATATATCGTCTCTATCATCTAATCTAATTCTTCTTTATCTAAATCATCAACTATATCTAATTGTTGATTTAATAAAGTTCTTACTCTACTTTTAAACAAATTAATATTCTTTTTTAAAACTTGAGCTTGAAATTCAGTTTTCTCAGCACGAATTAATGCATCACTAATAATTCTATTTGCATTTTTCCTTGCTTCATTTATTATAGCATCTCTTTCAGAATTTGCAAGCCTTTTTATATATTCTGCATGATCTTGTGCTGTACTTATTGAGGAATTGAGTTCATTTTCAATAGATTTATAATGTTCTAGAGTATATTCTAATTCTTTAATCTTATTATCTTTACCAATAATTTCACGTTTTATTTGTTCTTCTTCTTTTAAAATAGACTCTATTCTTCTTATAACGTCATCAATAAATGCATTAACTTCATCAACGTTATAGCCATTAAAACTCCTTCTAAATTTTTTCATAAACTCACCTCAAAAAAGCAATTACCACTCTATATCTATTTCACTATTATCATGTACTTTTTCTTTTTTATCATCAGAATCATTAGATATCTTGCCTTGTACATTCATATTGTTTGGAGCACATAAAAATATACCTCCACCAATCTTTTGTAAATCTCCACCAATTGCATATACACAACCACTTAAAAAGTCTACAATTCTTTTAGCTTGATCTGTAGTAACTCTTTTTAAATTAACAACAACAGTGTGTCTATTCTTTAAATGATCTGCAATTTGTTGAGATTCAGAATATGCTCTTGGTTCCAATAATATTAATTTAGAACCCTCTCCAGTAGCACTTTTTAATGCTTCTTCTGTACTCATTTTATAATATTCATTTTCAACATTTTCATTATTCTTATCTTCTTTATCTGTACCAAGTATATCTTTTATAAAACCCATATTATCATCTCCTATTATTATACGTATATATAATAACACAAATAATAAAAATATTAAAGAAAATTTAAATATTTATTTAGACTTTTTTCTTACTTTTTACTTTTCCTTCATTCTTTTTCTTTTCAAGTTCAATTCTTTCAATTATTTGATTACACAATTTTTGAGCATATTTAAATGTTAATTTAGAGTCTGCTTTATATAGTATTGTTTTTTCTCTCATATTTTCTAATGTAGTATAGTATTGTATACTATCTAATTTTATTTCTCCAACATCAGATCCCTTTTCTTCTAGTATTATAGATTCAAGAGTATGTGGTATTACTCTAACATCCACATTAACTCTTATTTGTGCATCAGGCCAATCTGGAATAGTTCTTTTATTTCTGTAGTTTTGAGTTCTACATATTAATGAACCATATAGTAGGCTTGCTAATTGTTCGGGATCTCTTAATATTATTGAATTACTATAATCCTTAAATCTTAATTTCTTGATATTTGAATAATCTATACCAGACAAATCGCATTTTTCTAATGATGAAGGTATATCAAAAGTATCTGAATATGATTTTAATTTAGAAACATATCCAATTGATTCTATTCCATTATTTAAAACTATACCTTTAGTTAATGAAAATAATTTGCCATCACTCAATTTTATTAAACTATTAGGCATTATTACTACTTTACCTTTTGATTCTTTAACTACTTTTAAAGCATAATTATCATATGGTTTAACATCAATATGATGCCCATCTATTTCTTTTATACCTTTCGGCAAGAAATATACATCTTTGAGTTCTATACCTTCAGGTATTCTATCATAAATTTCTTTCTCTATAGTAAATAATTCATAGTCTCTCAAATAAAAGAAGGGATTAATATTCTTTTTAGCAGAATTATAAATTTCTTTTAAACATTTATAATAGTCTGGAATCTCATCATCACTCATTACTTCAAGAACTGTATAAAGGGGTACTGCATCATTAAACACAAAACGTCCTTCTACTATTTCCTTTTTTAATTCATCAAAACAAGCATTATTTGGAAGAGATTGTATATTAATTTTTCTATTCATTAATCTAATAAACTTATGTTCACTGTCAAGAGATAGTAATAATCTTAATGCTTCAATACTAAAATGGTAATCTTTTTCACCATAAAATTCAAATCTCTTACTATCATCTTTTAGATAATTTGACAATAATCTTACTAAATCTTTTTCACTACTATATATGCTATCTTTTCTTACAAGATATGGATATTTTATTAAACTTATTCTATCAGCACCAAAAATATCCATTCTTTTTTTAGCAATAATATCTGCATATACTTTTCTTTCTATTTCATTTGGTTGCATAAATAGAGCTTCTTCTAATTGCCAATCACTATAATTATCTGCTATATCAAAAGTTAATATTTTAAATTTAGCACTATAAAATTCATACCAATGCTCATATTTTAAAATATTTTTTCCAAATAAATAGTAAGCCATAAACCTATCTTCTAATTGTTCAAGTTGTTTTAATAATATGTTTTTTATTGGAATAGTTTCACTATAGTTTAGATCCGGAGTACATCCTATACTTTGAGCATTCCATGTTAAATCTGTTATACATATATCTGGTTTATTAATATATAATTCTTTTTCCATTTCTGTTTCTAGTATTGCGATTATAGACATTTGTTTATATATATTATTATCAGTTAATTCTTCATCAGTAAATAGATCATTTGGTTTTATAACATATGATGCATATTTAAGTGTTTTATCTCTTCTTTCTTCAATAGCTTTTGGACTTACTCTATTATCACTAATAGAAATATGTGTTAAATAAGAATCTATTTCATTTCTTATAGATACTTTTTGTGATAATAATATTTGTAATGTTACTTTTAAATTATTAATTTCTGCTTTTAAAGTGTTTCTGTTTAAATGGGGTACTCTTCTACCTTTTTCAAGCTCAGAAAGAGCAATCAATCTTTCTATAACTTCATCTTCTATTTTAACTATTTCATCTAAATATATTTTTAATTTAGATATCATAATTTTATTATCTAAGAGTGTTTGATTCTCAATATCATAAAAATTATCTCTCATTACTAATCTAAGAATAAGATCAATATACATTTTATTACTTTCTACTAAATCATCACATGATATATCTTTAGTAGTTAATCTTCTTCTTTGTGATAATAATCTTAGATATTCTTCTTTGTATTTATCAATTAAATCTAATTTATTTTGTTCATTAAAGTATTCTCTTCCAGGTATTTGTATTAAATCAGCTATATTTATGATATCTACTTTTGTTTCGTTAAAAAACCACTTTTTAAATTTATCAATCAACCTCATAAAATCCCCTCAATTTAGGCTTTATAATAACAAAAAAAGTAATGTAAGTCAATTACATTACTCGGTTCTTAAAGCTTCAACAGGATCCTTTTTAGATGCCATAGAACTTGGTATTAAACCTGCTATTACTGTAAGTATAATACTTATTATTATTAATACTATAGCTCCTAATACAGGAAGTACACTTATTCTACTAACATTAGTTAAATGTTTAATAATAATATTTATTGGTATATTTAATAATAATGTTATTAGTATACCAAATATACCAGCACATAAACCAATTATTAATGTTTCAGCATTAAATACTCTTCTAATATCTCTTTTAGATGCTCCTATAGCTCTTAATATTCCAATTTCTTTTGTTCTTTCAATTACAGAAATATAAGTTATTATTGCTATCATAATTGATGATACTACTAAACTTATAGCTACAAATGCTATTAATACTTTACTAATAATATCTACTATATTTGTAACAGATTTCATCATTATACCAACTATATCAGTATATTTTATTTTATCGTCTTCATCTTTATTTTCATTAAATTTATCAATTATATTAGTTATCTTTTCTTTAGAATCAAAATCTTTTGGATATATTGATATATTATCTGGATTAGATAAATCTGCAATACCTAATTTAATTAAATTTTCATCATAACTAGAATTCATATTTTCAGTATAATTTTTCATAAAATTAGCAAGTTCTAATTCACTCATTCTTTGCAATTGTATAAGTTGTGATGGGCTTAAATCTTTAATATCAAATTTTTTATTATCACTAAATTTAGTACCAGTAAATATATTTGTTTCTTTATTACTTATTTGCTCTTTAGCTATATCGCTATCATTTATTTTATTAATTAAATGTTCTGTTAATTCATGCGTATATTTAACTATACCTGCTTGATTATTACCAACTATTGCTTCATCATTTGGTCTTATAATACCAACTATTTCTATATCTTCAGCATTTTTAATTACTTTTCTCATAAATGATTCATCATCACTCATATTAATCCATGCACCATTTTGTTTTTTATAATAATCTGTATTAAGTACTAATTTGAATTTTAATCCAATTAATTCATCTAATTCATAACTAGTTTCATCAAATTCAATTTCTTTACCTAAAGTCATATTAGTAAATTTTTCTTTTAAATCAGCTTGTGATAATATTCCTAAACTATATAATGAATAATCAGATATTCTATTGTATTTATCTACTTGTAATACTACTTCATTATATTTAGTAGGCCAATGACCTTTTAATAAATCATATTGTCTTTTATTTAATGCACTATTATCCATCATTTCTTCAAAAACATCATAATTAGATAAATATGAATTATATACACTTGAAACACCAGACATAGACATACCTAATGAATCAAATACTGATGTAGGATTAACTTTAATTATTTCATCAGAATCTTTATATAAATTCATAGTAACATCATATGAATATTTAATATCAGATACATAATCTTTTATTTCATTATTATTATCAAAATATTCTTTTAAACTCTTTAAATCATTCTTACCAGCTTGTTTAGACATACTGGATAACATATCACCCATTATATTAACAGAATGTATTTTATTATCATTATATTCTTTTTTATCAACACTTGCAGTCATAGATTCAATAACCGATCCAATATCAAGTGTATTTTTTTGAATTATTAATGGATAAGAACTTAATGTTTCTTCTTCTACTCTATTTATATACTTTTGTATACCATTACTTAAAGACATAATAAGAGCAATACCAATTATACCTATTGAACCTGCAAAAGCAGTAAGAATAGTTCTTCCTTTTTTAGTCATTAAATTGTTTAAACTTAAACTTAATGCAGTAATAAATGACATTGATGTTTTTTTATCTTTTCTTATCTCTTCTTTTTCATTTTCTTTACTAAATGGATTAGAGTCTTCAATCTTTTCTCCATCTTTTAGTTCTACTATTCTATTAGAATATGCATATGCAAGTTCAGAATTATGTGTAACCATGATTACCAATCTATCTTTTGCAACTTCAGAAAGCAAATCAAGTATTTGAGTACTTGTTTTCGAATCAAGTGCTCCTGTAGGTTCATCTGCAAGGAGAATATCTGGATCATTAACTAATGCTCTTGCTATAGCTACTCTCTGCATTTGGCCACCAGAAAGTTGATTTGGTCTTTTATTAATATGATCTATTAAACCAACTTTTTTTAAAGCATTTATAGCTTTTTTCTTTCTTTCATTTTTAGATACTCCTGATAAAGTAAGTGCAAGCTCCACATTTGACAAAACACTTTGATGTGGTATTAAATTATAACTTTGAAATACAAATCCTACTTTATGATTTCTATAAGTATCCCAATCTCTATCATTATATTCTTTTGTACTTACACTGTTTATAATTAAATCGCCACTAGTATATTGATCAAGTCCACCAATAATGTTTAATAATGTGGTTTTTCCACTACCAGAAGGTCCAAGAATAGATACAAATTCGCATTGTCTAAATTTAATACTAAATTTATTTAATGCTTTTTGTTTAAAACCTTCTGTTTCATATATTTTAGTTATATTTTTAAGTTCTAACATGTTATCACCCTATTAAGTATACCATAAAATATAATTTTTAATACCAATTATAAATAAAAAAAGAATGAAATAATTCATAGATCACATCCAATATCTTTATGATTTAAATCATGATATAAAGCATAAGTTAAACACCTTAAACCACCATGACATAGTTTACTATGTTCACATTCTTTACAATCATCTGGAATGTTCTTATTTCTTAATTCTTTTAATATTTTATTATTTATATACAAATCATACATATCATCTTTTAATAAATTCCCAATAAATATAGGCATTCTTCTACAAGGTACTAAATCACCATTTTCCATTACAGTTAGCAATGTATCTCCTGCTGTGCATCCATATGATATATCATTAGTCATTTGAAATTGTAATGCTCTATTCATTGAGATAGTAGTAATACTATGTTTTTTATTAATTAATTTTTCTCTTTCAGAATACATAATTGTAAAGTATTCTCTAGTTTCATCAAAATTTAATGCTAAATCTTTGTCTTTAGAATTACCAAGAGGAATATATCTATCACTCCAAACGTTATTGACCTTATATTTTAATGCATATTTTACTACTTTAGGGAAATCTTTATAATTCAATTTATTTGCAGTAAATGATATAGAAGTAAATATATCATATTTTTTTAAATTTTTTATTCCCTTAGCAATTAATTTATAAGTGTTTTTTCCTCTTATATAATCATTAATTTTTTTACCCCCTTCTAAACTAACTTGTACATAATATGGATTATATGTTTTAATCTTTTTAGCAATTTCATCTGTTATTAATGTACCATTTGTAAGTATAGAAAAAGTAATTAAATCAGAATCTTTATTTATTAAATCTAATAATTTAAAAAGATGAGGGTTGCATAGAGGTTCCCCACCCGTAATATTTATATGCCCTTTCATCTTTTTTCTTTTTAATAATTTTTTAAACTGATTATATATTTTTACTAATTTATCATAGTCTAATTGTATTGGTATATGATTTTCTTGGTAACAATGCAAACACTTTAAATTACATGCCTCTCCCAAATGCCATTGAAGAATAAATCTTACCAAGAACCTCCACCTCCACATGATGAACATCCACCACCACAGGAAGAGCATCCTCCTCCACATGATGAACATCCACCACCACTTGAACTACTACTGTATGAAGGTGTCGGATAATATACATGATTAGAAATACTAAATACGTCTGAACCACTACTATAATCAATTGTACCCATATCAACTTCTGGTATTGGAATATCTTCAAACTTCTTTATCCATTTTTTAGAAACATTAAGTACATATGTATATGGCAATATGTTATAGAAATATTTTGGATCTTTTTCTACTAAAGCTTCTAAATCATCTTTTTCTACTCTTACTAAAAAATCTCTAAATCCAAAAACTCTAGCTCTAATTATTTCACCATATTCAGTTTTTCTTTTCATTATAAATGCAAAGAATATATCAACAAATATACATCCAAAAGATACATAATACATAAAACTAAACATTGGATTTAAATCTTCAACATATCTATATGCAACCATACTTAGTATTAATGAAATGAAACTTGCAAGTATAGCAAATTTAATCTTAGATGACGCAACTTTATCTTTAATTTTATATTTTAACTCATCTTCAACACTCTTTTTAACTTTACTAAATACTGTATAAAAAGTTTTATGCTTACTCAAAATAACATTACTTTCATTCTCAAATAGTTTAGAATATATTTCATCCTCAATTTCACTTAAAGCTTCTAATTTTGCTCTTTCAGTATTATAAATCTCAAGTTGCTTATAATATTCACTATTTATATGTTCATACTTATGTTTAATTATATCTTCAATTTCTTTTTCACTTAAACTATCTACATCATAACCTTCATTAGTTAATAGATCTTTTATCTTTTTTGTACTTCTAATTTCATGCAATCTTTCATCATTATTATCACTAATTATTTTTATGTAACCTTTGTTTACTAAAGAATCTCTAACTTTTAAAAATTTATCTATATTAGCATTAATTTTTTTAGTATCATTTTTTCTAAATAAATACTTCATCATCGTATTTTCTTCAGAATTCAAAGTATCATCAGATTTTTTTAATCTTTTTACTTCAATTTCACGCTTTTTTATTTTTCCAAAGATATTTTCATAATTTTTAATTTTAGGTATCTCCATAAAATTAATTATTTCAATTTCTTTATCATCATTTTCATTTATTTTTATATAACCTTTAGCTGCTAATGATATCAATAATGAAATGGTTAATTTCTTATAATTTCTATTACCAAATATATATCCTATTTCAGCAGAATTTAAATTTTCAGGTGGATAAAATTCTACAGTTCTACTTCTTTTCTCATAATCTTTTCCATATTTATCCCAAATTAAATATACCCATACTGTAATGCCAATAACTGCAAGTATAATTGCAAGAGAACCATATCCATAATTATTAGAACCTCCAACAAAATATCCTTCAGGTAATTCAATATCAACTGTTAAAGATTTATATAACGGATAATCATCTGACAAACTTGCTATTATCTTATTTCCACTAACTGTATAATTAATAAATTTATTAATATTATCTTTTCTATATTTATCTGCAAAGAAATTAATTGTTTCGGTTTCTATTCCTTTAGGTAAATGTATTTCTAAACTTGCATTTGAAATTCTTGTACCCCAATAATCACCAAAAGCATGAAATATAAATTCATCAAATCCTTTAAATGGATCTTTTCCCATATTATATGTATATTTTATTATATATTCTTTATCACCAGTAGGTAATGTTATATTTGGACTACCTATTTTAATCCTTGGTTTACTTTTTACTTTATCTACTGAATATTGTTCATCAACTGCTATATAATTAGTTATAATTGATTTTCTTTTTATTGTTTTACCATCTTTTCCAGTATAGTTTAACCATTCAGGAGTAAACTTATATATTCCATGATGTTTACTTTCATACCAATTAACAACTATATTTTCAGTTACATCTACTTTATTGTCCTCATGTACATCTAGTACTACATTATAATTTTCTATTGTAAAACCATCAGCTTTTAAATCCATATTTTCTGGATTTTCTTGTACAAAAAACTCAGTATATATCCCTTTTACAGCAAAAAAACAACCAATAACTGCAAATACAAAAACATATGAAATGGCCCAAATTGCAAAGCAACCACTTTTAAAAAATTTATCAAGTATTTTCATAATTTCACCTTAATGTTTTCTCTTTCACTACTATTTATTGAAAACATCAATTTTGTTTTATATCCTATTAGTTTAGCAATTATACTACTAGGAAACATTTCAACAAGATTATTATAATCTCTTACTACAGCATTAAAATACTTCCTTGATTGAGCTATTTCATCTTCAACAATTCTTAAATTATCTGACAAATCCATAAAATTTTTATTAGCTTTTAATTTAGGATAATCTTCTGATAATGCAAAAACTTTAACTAAATCTCTATTAACTCTTTCATTAGTTTTAATTTTTTCATTGCTACTTAAATCATCATAATTAATATTTCTTAATTCAATAACTTCTTTTAAAGTATCATTCTCATGTTTAGCATATCCTTTTACAGTTTCAATTAAATTAGGTATTAAATCCCATCGCTTTTTTAAATAAACATCCATTGTAGCAAATGCTTCTTTCACTTTATTATTCGCTCTGATTAACTTATTAAATATTGCAAATATACACAATAACAACAAAACTCCTATTAAAATTAAAATATATTTTATCATACTATCACCTATTTAAGTATAACATAAAAATAAAAAGACCGAAAGGCCTTTTTAATACCATAATGGATATTTTTTTGTTATTGCTTTAACTCTTTCTAGAGCTTCCTTTAATTTCTCTTCATTATCTTTATTTCTTAATACTAAATCTATAATTTTAGCTATTTCTTTAAAATCTGATTCAACTAAGCCTCTTGATGTCATAGCTGGACTTCCTATTCTTATTCCACTAGTTACCATTGCTTTTTCTGTTTCATTAGGTATAGTGTTTTTATTTACAGTAATATGTACTTTATCTAGTACTTCTTCTGCTTCTTTACCAGTTATACCTACTGATGATTTAACATCAACTAACATTAAATGATTATCAGTATCATTACTTACTATTTTATATCCAAGTTTTTTAAATTCATTACACATTGCTTTAGCATTTTTAATTATCTGCTTTTGATATTCTTTAAATTCTGGTTGTAAAGCTTCATAAAAACATTCAGCTTTAGCAGCAATCACATGCATAAGTGGACCACCTTGAATACCAGGAAATACCACTTTATTTATTTTTTTTGCAATTTCCTCATCATTAGTAAGTATTATTCCACCTCTTGGTCCTCTTAATGTCTTATGCGTAGTAGATGTAACTACATCAGCATAAGGTATTGGAGATGGGTGTAGACCTGCTGCTACAAGTCCTGCAATATGAGCCATATCTACAAATAAATATGCACCCACTTCATCACAAATACTCCTAAATTTCTTAAAATCAATTGTTCTTGAATATGCAGAAGCTCCTGCAATAATCATCTTTGGTTTTTCTTTAATGGCTAATTCTCTTAAAGCTTCATAATTAATCATTTCAGTAGTTGGATCTACATCATAACTAACTATTTCATAGTCTACACCACTAAAATTCAATTTATATCCATGAGTTAAATGTCCACCATGACTTAAATTCATACCCATTACTTTATCACCATGATTTAAAAGTGCTCTATATACAGCCATATTAGCACTTGAACCACTATGTGGTTGTACATTTGCATACTTACAATTAAATAATTTAGTTAAATATTCAATTGCTTTAGTTTCAAACATATCAATATATTCACAACCACCATAGTATCTTTTCCCAGAGTATCCTTCTGCATATTTATTAGTTAATATACTTCCTTGTAATTTTAATACATCTTTAGATACATAGTTTTCAGATGCAATTAATTCTATATTATTTTCCTGTCTTTTCCTTTCAAGCCTCAATGCTTTACTTAAGTATTTATCCATATTATCACCTCTATTAAATTATAAATATATTATAAAGAAAAAGCAAGATTACTCTTGCTATTCTCTATTATTTTTAATTTTGTCTACTAATTTAGTAACATCTTTACCTTCAAATGCTCTTAATATTTCAAGTGGAATTGCAAATATTATAGTATTTGATTGATCTGATGAAACATCATTAATAGTTGCTAATGTTCTTAAATGAAGTGCTCCAGGTGCTTCAGATAATTTTGTAGCGGCTTCTGCCAAATTTTTAGATGCTTCAAGTTCACCAGCTGCTTTAGTAATAACTGCTTGTTTTTCCCTTTCAGCTTCTGCAACTTTAGCAACAACTCTTTTCATTTCACCTGGTAATGATACATCTTTAAGTTCAACATCATGAACTTTAATACCCCATTCATCAGTAGCCTTATCGACTATTTCACAAATAGTAGTAGATATTTTATCTCTACAACTTAATAATTCATCTAAAGTAACAGAACCAACTGAATTTCTCATTGTAGTTTGAGCAAGTTGACTAACTGCATAATGGAAATTTTCAACTTGTAATAAAGCTTTAGAGGCATCAAATATATTGTAATATATTACTGCATTAATCTTAACAGAAACATTATCTTTAGTTATAACTTCTTGCTCAGGAACATCTATTACCTTGGTTCTTATATCAATTTTTTTAAATGATTGAAATATAGGTAGTACTATCTTCCATCCTGGAGTCATAACTCCACTAAATTTACCACATGTAAATTTAATACCCCTTTCATACTCAGCTATTTGCTTAATTGAAGATAAAATAATAAATCCGATTACAACTAAGAATATAATCATACTATCCATACGTACTCCTTTCATGACTATTATATCATATTTTAAAAATAAAATGATAAATATTGCTATTTATCATTAAAATTATTCTACTGTAACGGATTTTGCTAAATTCTTAGGCTTATCTATATCACAACCTCTTAATTTAGCTATTTCATATGCAATTAATTGTAGTGTTGGTACAACTAACAAACTTTGACAAAAATCATTTACTTTTGGAACTAATATCTCATAATCATATTTATTTAATTCTATATTTGTAATAACTATTACTTTTGCACCTCTTGACTTAACTTCTTCTATATTAGAAATTGTTTTATCTGCAATATCTTTATCCGTAATAATACCAAAAACAGGTATATCATTATCAATCAATGAAATTGTACCATGTTTTAGTTCCCCAGCTTCCTTTGCTTCACAATGAATATAAGATATTTCTTTCAATTTTAAACTTCCTTCCAAGCAAATCGAATAATCTATTTTTCTACCTATAAAAAATACATTGCTAGATTTATATATTTCCTTTGCAATTCTAATATAATCATCTCTATTTATTACTTCACTAAGTAATTTAGGTAATTTCCTAAATTCATTTAAAATGCTTTTATCACTAATTAATTTTCTTTTCAAAGCAGTTTTATATGCAATTAAAGATAAAATAGCAGCTTGCAATATATATGCTTTTGTAGTGGCTACTGCAACTTCTTTACCAGCTTCAATAAATATTCTACTATTACTTTCTCTAGAAATTGTACTTGTTTTAACATTTACAATAGATAATGTATCAATACCATGCTTTTTAGCTTTTCTTAAAGCTGCAATTGTATCTGCAGTTTCACCAGACTGTGATATTAATATGACTAAAGTCTTTCTATCATAAATAATATTTTTATATCTATATTCACTAGCAACCTCACATAACACTTTTACGTTTGCTTTTTCTTCTAATAAATTTTTACCTATCATACCTGCATATAATGCACTTCCACAACCAACAATATGAATTTCTTTATACTTAGATATATCTGGTAATAAATTTAAATTATCAAGATATGGTTTTAATGTATTTTCAAGTACAACAGGTTCTTCCATTATTTCCTTTAACATATAATGTTCATATCCACATTTACTAACTAATTCATCATTAACATCTGCAATTAATATTTCTTTTTTTACAATTTTATTATTTTTAATAATTCTATATGTATCACTTAACTCAACAATTTCATTTTCATCTAGTAATATATATTTATTTGTATATTTAATAATTGCAGATAAATCGCTTGCTATAAAAAACTCATTATCACCAATACCTAATAATAAAGGACTATCTTTTCTCACAGCATACAACATATTTTTATCTTTTACTAGGATTGCAAAGGCATAAGAACCAATTAATTCATTAATAGATTTATTTATTGCATCAATAATATCACCATTATAATTATAGTTAATTAAAGCACATGCTATTTCAGTATCAGTATTACTTTTAAATTTAATGCCTTTATTCATTAATTTATCTTTTATTTCTTTAGCATTTTCAATAATTCCATTATGTACAATAGTAATATTACCCACTTGATGAGGATGCGCATTAACTAAATTTACTTCTCCATGAGTAGCCCATCTAGTATGTCCAATACCCATATTGCTTTCTATCAATTTAGTATTATTTATTTTTTCTTCCAAATTACTGATTTTACCAACACTTTTTATTATTTGAATATTTTTATCATTTTTAATTGCTATTCCACTAGAATCATATCCTCTATATTCTAGTGTTTTTAAACCATTTAATAGAATATCTTTAGGATGCTTATTCCCAATATATCCTACAATTCCACACACAAAAATACCTCCATTATAAAAAATGATAATGATATATACTTTGTTACAATTTTGATTTTGCTTTTTACTATATATCTAACGAACATAATCCGTAGTGGAACCCGCCGAATATTTCGATAACCACTAACCTCGTCATCCTATTATGGACCTGGCGCTATACAAAGTTACACTCCTTTTATACCTTGCATTAATTAAATAGTATCATATTAAAAAAAAATAAGCAAATGCTTATTTTTGATTACTACATGTAGAACCATTCCATATATTTGGTTCATACACTACACCAAAGAATAATATTTCTTTATTTTTGATATCTCTAATCATATAAACAAAAGGTTTATTAAACTCAATTTGTACTGTTTCATATTTTTCTTCCATAGCAGTAGCGTAAGTCTTAATACCAAAATAAGTAACAGCTGCTGCTTTAGTACCTTTCTCATTTAAATCAATATATGTTTTATGTATTGCTTCATCAACATATATATTATCATAATTTGGATCTACTTTTACTAAATTATCATTAGTAATTATATTTGTAAGATTAGACTTAACAGGATCAAACACATCATTTATACCCATAGCTATTAATATATTCTTAAAATTATTTAAATCAAATGAATAAGAAAATCTTGGCAATGATAACACAATATGAAGCTTATCACTAGAATTAATAGCATTTTTATCAATATTATCAAATGATTCAGCATTTAAACTATTTATATAATTATTAATATTATCCGGAATAATACCTACAAATTCTAAATTGTTTTTGTATGGTAAAATAATTCCTTTAATACTATCAAAATCAAAATATTTTGCATCATGATATTTATATGTTTGATGCATCATTTCTACATTAACATTACTACCATCAATTTTAGTAAATTCTTCACTTCTAGTTCCGATACATTCAAAACTATTAGTCCAATCCACATCTATTGCTATGGCATTAGCAAGTCCTAATACAAAATCTTTATCAATTGTATCTAATATTTTAGGTATCATTTTATCTGTGTGTTCATTTACCCAATTATTTATTAATTTAGGAGTATTAAAATCATCATATAATATTTCACTATTATATTTTGCTTTTAAATTATCATAAAAACTTTTTTCAATATAATTTTTAAATTTATTTTTTACAAACATTGCATTTGCAACTTTTACTTTTTCATTTGAAACATCATTTATTTTTCGATTAACTAAATTATTTATTTCATCATATGTATTATCTTTTGCGCCCTCTTTAAGCAAGTTAAGTGCCATTTCTATTGAATATGGACTTATTAAATAATTTGATTTGACAGAACTATTAACAGTTTTAATCAATCTAATATTAAAATTAGCATCAGTATACACAGTAGGTGTATTAAAACTTGGTTTTGGTGTTTTTCTTGGTGTATTAGGCTTTTTATTAAATACATTAACTATGGTTAATATTGATATTACTATAGTTAAAACTATAATTACATCAATTCTTACTAGTAATAATTTTCTTACATCTTTAATTAATTTACCTTCACTATTTTTAATTTTTAATATAGTTTCCATTCCTAATACTAATAATATTACTATTAATATTATCTCAATAATTTTTAAATTCATATATTATCTCCTATTTAATCATATATTTTGCAGTTAAATTCTTTTCATTCTCAACATTTTCTTCTATATATAATGTTCTATCATATTTAATTTCATTCTTATTTAGACATAATTCTATAAAACATAGAAATATTCCAATATCAATTTGATTATAATAATTAATCATATGCATTGGCATTATTCCTCTTTTACCCTCTTTATGATATCTATAAACTATTATTTCATTACTATTTGCATCAACTTGCCATGGTTGAGTATTACATGCACTAGGTGCAAATCTAACAATATTGGCAATATCTAAATAGTTATTACCATTCCAAATTTCAGATATTTCTTTCCGTTTACTTTTATACATATCTTTTCTAAATTTTCCAGATGAATCAACTTTAGCTATTGCAATCATTATTACAAAATCTAATCCATCATATGTTTTTTCATCTGGTTTACCTATACCAAACCATAAGGTGCCTATATTTTTAGATACAAGATATAAATCCAATTGTTCTCCTAAATAACCTATATTTTGCAAATAATTGTCTTTCTTTTCAGAATAAAACAAAACACAATATTCCTGCCCCCTATTACAAGAAGTAGAATTTTTAACAATTTTAATTTTAACTTTTATACCATCTACCAATGGTTTTAATTTAAGAAATTCATTTTCAACATCACGTAATTCATCTTTACTTATATATTCATCACCAATATCTTTAAACAAATGAAAAGATTTTCTTTTAAATATCATATCATATAATTCATTATTCATATTTTACTTCCTCTCTAATAAACAGACACTCTCGCAATGCCCTGTCCTGGGGCGAAGAACATATCATTTAACCTGGTTCTAGGCCAACAGAATATGTTCTTAAACTCCTAGAACTACGCTGATTCTAGGGTAAAGATAATGTCATATATGTTGTTTTTATTTATAATTAAATTCTTCTTTCATCATTTCATAAATTTTAATTCTTTCTTCCTTTGTAAATATATCTTTTTGACCTTTAACTTTGCTTAAAGACCTTTTCAAAAAATTATATCCAACGTGTTTATA
>JAEEGL010823028.1_pt1 | contig 21288 bp, 16 predicted proteins | sample 9134231 | NCBI WGS metagenome assembly JAEEGL01 (sample SAMN16246548, study PRJNA631951) | gut metagenome | biome: gut microbiome; feature: rumen; material: fiber-attached | host: Bos | place: Iran: Karaj | collected 2018-10
CTGCTACAACGAGTACTGCGATATCTGTAGAGTTAGCACCACGCATACGCATAGCTGTGAATGCTTCGTGACCAGGAGTATCAAGGAATGTAACCTTTCTATCCTTAACAGATACCATATAAGCACCGATCTTCTGTGTGATACCACCAGCCTCTTTTTCAGTAACTGCGCTATCACGGATCTTATCAAGAAGTGATGTCTTACCATGGTCAACGTGACCCATTACGCAGACAACAGGAGCTCTTGAAACAAGGTCCTTCTCATCTTCTTCATCCTCTTTAAGAAGCTCTTCGATAACATCGACCTGAACTTCCTTCTCACAGATGATCTCGTACTCAATTGCGATATTTTCAGCTTCTTCGTAAGAAAGAGCTGTATTAACTGTAACAATCTGTCCTGCAAGGAAGAGCTTCTTGATGATAACAGATGGCTGCATCTTCATCTTCTCAGCAAGTTCCTTGATTGTAAGACTTTCAGGAATTGTGATTGTCTTGATCTGCTCAACAGGCTCTTCTTCCTTCTTAACTTCAGGCTTGATGAAGCGGCCTACGCGCTTGCTGCGTGGCATTTCCTCTTCTTCATAGTCCTTCTTAGTCTTCTTATCCTTGTCGAATCTACGATCATTATGACGATTTGTCTTCTCTGTAGGAGCATCTGAAGCGCCACCGAATGCTGCACCCTGATTGCCTCTGCCCTGGCCTGGTCTTCCACCCTGACCGTTTCTGTCAAAGCTTCTTCCGCCACCCTGGCCGTTTCTATCGAATGAAGGTCTTCCATTCATGCCGCCCTGAGCTGGTCTTCCACCCTGACCATTTCTGTCAAAGCTTCTTCCGCCGCCCTGGCCGTTTCTGTCAAAGTTTCTTCCGCCCTGGCCATTTCTATCGCCACGGTCGTTTCTGTCATTTCTATCATTTCTTCCCTGACCGTTTCTAGGAGCGCCATTTCTGTCGTTTCTGTCATTTCTGTTCTGACCCTGTCTACGATCATCGAAGTTTCTGTTCTGATTGCCGCTGTTCTTGTTATCGCGGTTATCACGCGCCTGGTTGTTTTCAGGAGCCTTAGCTTCTACATTAGCAGGCTTCTTAACTTCTTCTGCCTTTGGAGCAGGAGCTTCCTGTGCTTTAGGAGCTGTCTCTACTACAGGCTGAGCAGCCTTAGGTGCCTGAGGCTTAACTGTTTCTACAACAGGCTTATCTTCTGTCTTACGAATGTTTGATTCATACTCAAGCTGTGAAGGTGCTGTCTTTGGCTTGATAGGATGATATACATTCTGGCTTGAAGAGAATGATCCGTTTCTACCGTTCTGACCATTCTTGCCCTGTCCGTTTCTCTGATTATCAGGACGCTGGCTCTTCTGTGGCTGGCTCTGTCCTGATGATGAATGGGATGAACCAAAGGAGTTGCCTCTGGCATTACCCTGATTACTTACAATAATGATTTTCTTTTTCTTTTTTGGCTGATTGTCAGCACTTGCCTGACCAGCCTTGGGTGTTTTTTCTGCTGTTATCGTGTTCTTATCTTCCTTTGCTTCAGTTTCGCTTTTCTTATCTTCAGAGGCCTTTACTTCTGCCTTTGATTCCTTTTCAGCCTTTGCAGACTTTTCCTCTTTTGCAGCTGCGTCTTCCTTAGAAGCCTTAGCGCTGCTCTTTTTGCCAAAATGCTTTCTGGCCTTTTCTGCGTCTTCATCCTCAACAGAACTTGTGGAACGTTTTGCCGATTCAACGCCTTTTTCCTGCAAGAAGCTTACAACTTCCTTACCTTCTACTCCAAGCTCCTTAGCAAGTTCGGATATTTTAATCTTTGACATTCGTTTCCCCTCCGTTCTGTTCTATGGTCTGCAGTTTCTCTATTAGAGCTTTGGCAAGTCCCTGATCTGTGATTGCAAGACTGCTTCGCTCAGATTTGCCAATCGAAAGTCCTAAAAGATCTTTCTGTCCGAAGACTTTGACCTTTACATTATAGGACTTACATTTATTAAGCATCTCTTTCCTTGTATTGTCTGAAGCGTCAAGGCTTACTATTACAAGTTTCGCCTTGCCCGACTGGATATTCTGAAGTGTTCCGGTTTCACCCGAAGTCACCTTGCCGGCCTTCATGCACAGACCAAGGAAAGAATAAATCCCTTGTTCTTGTTTTGTCATGTCTGTGTGAACTCCTTCTCCAGCGCATCATAAATTTCAGCGTTGATACTTTGTTTAAAAGAACGCTCAAGGCCTTTGTTCTTACGGGCTTTCTTGAAGCACTCGGCATCATCACATATATATGCTCCTCTGCCGTTCTGCCTGCCCGTCTTATCAAGAACGATCTCACCTTCCGGTGTCCTTATGATCCTTATAAGTTCTTTTTTACTTTTCATCTCGCCGCATCCGATGCATTGGCGCATCGGTATCTTTTTTGCCATTCAGACTCCTTTGTATGGATATATGATCCAAGCCTATAAATCAGGCCGGATCAAAATCTATGATTTAATTCTAAAAACTGAGTAAAAATAACTTATTATAATTATTATTCTTCGTCAGATGACTCTTCATCAGCAGCTTCTTCGGAACTCTCCTCATCTGCCTCAAGCACTTCTTCATCGTACTCTTCAGAATACTCTTCATCTTCGTACTCTTCTTCGTCATCAAGATAGTCTTCATAACGGAATCCAGGAGCATCCTTAGCCTGAGTCTCAGACTTGATATCGATCTTATAGCCTGTAAGTCTTGCAGCAAGGCGGGCATTCTGTCCTTCCTTACCGATTGCAAGTGAGAGCTGATAATCAGGAACAACAACCTTAGCTGTCTTCTCATCAGGATCAGCAAATACTGCAACGATCTTAGCAGGTGAAAGAGCGTTCTGGATAAGGTTACCAGGGTTCTCATCCCATCCGATAACGTCGATCTTCTCGCCGCGAAGCTCTTCAACGATAAGATTTACTCTGCTTCCGTTAACACCTACGCAAGCTCCTACAGGATCAACGTTAGGGTTCTTGGAATATACAGCAATCTTGGTACGGCTTCCAGCTTCTCTTGCGATAGCCTTAACTTCTACTGTACCGTCCTTGATCTCAGTAACTTCCTGCTCGAACAGGCGCTTAACAAGATCAGGATGTGTACGGGAAACAAGGATACGAGGTCCCTTGTTACCATTTCTAACCTCAAGGATATAAACTTTGATTCTGTCTGTAGGACGATAGCTCTCACCCTTAACCTGCTCATTCTCTGTGAGAATTGCATCAGCATGTCCAAGGTTGATAGAGATGTTGCGACCGATGAAACGCTGTACAACACCTGTTACGATATCGTGTTCTTTCTCAAAGTACTCATTATAGATAGCGCCGCGTTCTTCTTCGCGAATCTTCTGAAGAATGACGTTCTTGGCATTCTGTGTCGCAATACGACCGAAGTTCTTGGAGTCGAGCGGAACTCTTACTATATCGCCGACCTTTGCTTTCTTATCGATCTTGGCAGCATCTTCAGGGGAGATATCCTCTGATGGATCCATTACATCATCTGCTGTCTCCACTACTGTCTTCTCGGCATATAAATGGAATTCACAGGTCTTTCTGTCGACCTCGACTTTTACATTGTCCGCCTTGCCAAAGTTGTTCTTGCATGCGGTCATGAGAGAATTCTCAATTGCATCAAAAAGGCTTTCCTTACTGATATTCTTCTCTTTCTCCAATGCATCAAGTGCTTCCATAAGTTCTTTGCTCATGTCTTTTCCTCTTCTTCCTTTCTGCGTTTTCACGCATCACCATTAAAAATCAAGTGACAGTCTAATGACTGAAATATCTTTTCTAGTAAAAATCTTATCTATATCCTGAATGGTTATAGTTACTGTTTCAGCATCAAATGCTTTAAGGATACCTGTAAATTCCTTGCAGCCATCGATAGGCTTGTAGGTCTTGATATCCACTTCAAGGCCGAGACTGTTCTCAAAATGTCTGTCCTTTTTGAGCTGTCTTCCAAGTCCTGGACTTGAAACCTCAAGTGTATAAGCATCTTCAATGAAGTCATCCGCATCAAGTGCTTCTGACAGATCATGGCTTACATCAACGCAGTCGCCAATATTTACTCCGCCTTCCTTGTCAATGTAGGCTCTAAGGTACCAGTCACCTGCTTCCTTGACATACTCAACATCATAAACTGTCGTGCCATGCTTTTCGGCTATCGGCGTCAGAAGTTCTTCCGCCCTGCGCTCAATATCTTCTTTTCTCGACATATGCCACCTTTCACGTATTACGTATTGCAATCATGTTTATAAGTACTAATAGAATTACACAAAAAAGTGGACTCGCGAAAGTCCACTTCAACAAACCACATAATTACATTAAAACCATACCACCATTAAGCGAAAACGTCAAGTTTCTATGGGGCAGACCCGTACCTCTCTATAGATTAGATCCAGAAATGATCTTTGAGGCAAAAAATATACCGCAAATTTCAATCTGCGGTAACTTTCGGGTTGGGCTGTTCATGTACCGCTTCAGCGGCTTCAAACAGTCAGTAGCTCGTATCGGAATCGAACCGGTGATTCTGCCGTGAGAGGGCAGCGTCTTAGCCTCTTGACCAACGAGCCATATTTAAATAGCTTTAAAACTATCAGTAGCTCGTATCGGAATCGAACCGGTGATTCTGCCGTGAGAGGGCAGCGTCTTAGCCTCTTGACCAACGAGCCATATCTTGTGTCGGTGCACCTGACCGACTTGAATAAGATACCATGATATTTTTAATAATGCAAGCATTATTTTGAATTTTTTTAAAAATATTTTTTTAGCGGCGCATTGCTACTGTTTCCTGAAGAGATGCAAGCTTATCTGCACAGCATACAAGTACTGCTTCTCTTGATTTTGGAGGATGAAGAAGTGTCAGCGGCCACATGTGACTACGAATGATCTGTGCCTCCTTATCTGTAAGGTTGAAATCGCGCTTTGCATTCTCCATAGCAGACTGGGGATGTGTAAATCCGTGCAGGTGGAAGAGCTTATGAACAAGCTTAAAGGGCAAAAACCAGTTCTCTGGCGCTTTCTTAATCTCAAAATCTGTATGCCAGTCATAAAGGAAATAGTCATGAAGAAAAGCTCCTCTTATAAGCTCTTTCTCATTAGACTTAACCTTAAGCGCATTGTTCAGTGCATAAGACAGCTTTGCTACTCTCATACAATGATCAAAGGTCGTGATCTTTCCATGCTGTATATAGTTCTTCATTTGCTGCGTTCTTACATCTTCTGCGATTTCGTCCACAAGCAATCTGAAATGTTTTTCTCTTTCAACTCTTGTCATAAAAACTGCTTATTCCTTTTCCGAGTCTTCTGATTGCCTGTCTGTGCGTTCAGGGAGACTTTTCTTAATCTTAGAACCTATACTCTCCAAATACTGCTTAACGCTTGACGCTGAAAAAGATCTTGTCTGAGAAGTATATTTCTGTATTGAAAACAGTGCATATTTCTGACGTTCTGTCAGCTTCGAAGTAAAGGCTGCATACTTTTCACGTAATTCGCCGGGTTTTTCAGATAATACTCTTATATTTTCTTCTATCTTATTATTAAAACCAGCTTCAAAATTGTCAAGTTTCTGTGTCAAATCTATAAGAGACTGGGCTGTAAGAGCCGTATCTGCTGCAATAAGCCCCATCAGAAACAGTGCCATTATTTCTGCAAAAAGCGGCTGCATCTGTCCCTTTACAGTTTCCGAAACAGGGAGTACGAATTTTACTATAGCTGTTCCAGCAAGTCCAAAAGCAATGGTCGCGGGAAGGCATATCCTTCCATGGATGTTAAAAGGAGCGTTAGAATAATCCCACCATCTTGCATTAAATCTTTTTTCAAGCAGATAGCTTGTCACATATTCAAGTATAGCGCTTCCAAAGGCACATATTACAAAAATCTCCCACACAGGAGTCACGCCGTCTACTGTCAGACTGAAATTTCCAAATACAATGGAACAGCTGACAGCTCCAACACCGTAAATAGGGCATACCGGACCATACAAAAAGCCTCTGTTACTCCAGTGCTTTGATTTAATACTGCAGTATGTGCATTCGTATATCCAGCCAAAAAAGCTATAGACTACAAATTCAACAAAATATTTTGCAATTATCATGTCCAAACCTCATGCCGTGAATGAAATGAGCGGCTAATGGTTGAAGTGGTGAAGCCCTCTCCACCACTTCGTGAAGTTTAAAAATATTTTATTTTCAAACTTATATATCGACATATTTTTAATAGCCGATTACCCTGTGATCATTTCATAAAATCAAACAATGATATCTGATTAGACTCCGGTATATCTCCAAGGAGACCTATTTCAGCCATTGCATCAACAACCTTCTGAGGACACTTTGTTCTTTCCTTGAAGTCGTCCTTGGAAAGGAAAGGGCCGTCCTTGGCAGCTTCTACAACGGCATCTGCCGCTTTTTCACCCATTCCGTCAAAGGCTGTAAGGGATGGCATTATCTTATTACCAACCACCTGGAAAAGACGTGATTTAGCCTTAAAGATATCGATAGGCTCAAATTCAATGCCTCTTTCATACATCTCTTCAACAAGACGCATATCGTAGTATTCAGCTTCTTCTACGGGCGACATTTTTTCTTTATTCTTAAGTTCCTGCATTCTTCCATGCAGATGGTTCTTGCCCTGGCACATATCAAGGTATGAGAATGCCTTGGCTCTTATTGAGAACCAGGCCGCATAGAAGGCCTGTGGGCAGTAAACCTTAAAATAGGCAATTCGCCATGCCATCATAACGTATGCGGCAGCATGGGCTTTAGGGAACATGTACTTGATAAGCTCACAGGAGCCAATGTACCATTCAGGAACATCGTGAGCTCTCATATCCGCCTTGTACTGCTCCCACTTAGGCTCTTTACCTTTAGCAACCTTACCTTTACGTACTGATTCCATGATCTTGAAGGAATCAGAAGGATCAAGACCTTTCTGGATCAGATAGATCATGATATCGTCTCGACAGCAGATAGCTGTATCGATAGTTGCTGTTCCGTTACTGATAAGTACCTGAGCATTGCCCTGCCATACGTCTGTTCCGTGTGAAAGACCTGAAATTCTTATAAGGTGACTCAGTGACTTGGGCTTTGCTTCTACTACCATGTTCATAGCAAAGTCTGTACCAAATTCCGGAATTCCAAGACATCCAAGAGGTGTTCCTCCTATCTGCTCAGGGGTTATTCCAAGTGAACCGGTATCTTCAAAAAGCTCCATTACAAGCGGATCATCAAAAGGTACATCCTTAGGATCAACGCCAGTGCAGTCCATAAGGAATCTGATCATGGTAGGATCATCGTGTCCGAGAATATCAAGCTTTAACAGGTTATGATCAATGGAGTGATAATCATAATGTGTTGTGATAGTCGCTGTTGTCTGGTCGTTTGCAGGATGCTGCACCGGTGTGAAGGTATTGATGTCTTCACCAACAGGAAGAACAACGATACCACCGGGGTGCTGACCTGTACCACGTCTTATACCTGTACAGCCTGCTACTATTCTGTTGATCTCTGCCATTCTCTTTGGAACGCCTATTTCGTCATAATATTTTTTGACAAAACCGTAGGCGGTCTTATCTGCAAGAGCAGCTATAGTTCCTGCTCTGAAGGTCTGACCGTATCCGAAGATAACTTCAGTATATTTATGAGCCTTGGACTGATATTCACCAGAGAAGTTAAGGTCGATATCAGGCTCCTTATCTCCTTTAAATCCAAGGAATGTTTCAAATGGTATATCAAATCCATCTTTATAAAGAAGGTGTCCGCACTTAGGGCATCTTCTATCCGGCATATCAACTCCGGCTTTACCACCGAAGGCTTTAACTTCTTCTGAGTCAAAATCACTGAAGTGACAGCGAGGGCATACGTAATGAGGTGCCAGAGCATTTACTTCTGTGATACCTGATGTAAATGCGACAAAAGAACTGCCAACAGATCCTCTGGAACCAACCAGATATCCGTCTTCGTTGGACTTCCAAACGAGCTTCTGGGCTATGATGTACATAACCGAGTACCCGTTTTTGATAATGGAATTAAGCTCTCTTTTAAGTCTTGCATCTACTATCTCGGGAAGCTCTTCACCGTAGATCTCATGAGCCTTGTCATAACAGATCTTCTCAAGTGTTTTATCTGAATCCTCAATGACAGGAGGACACTTATCAGGACGAACAGGAGATACTGAATCGCACATCTCCATGATCTTCCTTGTATTGGTAACGCATACTTCAAATGCCTTGTCACTTCCAAGATAGTCGAATTCCGCCAGCATCTCATCTGTTGTTCTTACATAGAGGTCTGCAGGCTCTTCATCGTCAAAGCCTCGTCCCGCCTGGATGATAGTCCTGTATATCTGATCTTCCGGATTTAAGAAGTGAGCATCACAGGTAGCAACAACAGGCTTATGGAACTGCTCGCCAAGCTTAACGATCTTCTTATTGACTTCTCTGATATCATCATCGCTTTCAATGCTGTCGTACTTCTCTGAATCTACCATGAAGTGGTTATTGCCAACAGGCTGTATCTCAAGGTAGTCATAGAAATTTACTATTCTTGCAATCTCTGTTTCAGGTCTGTCCTCTACAACTGCTCCGTACAGCTCACCTGCGCAGCAGGCAGAACCTACAATAAGGCCTTCTCTATACTCTGTCAGAACAGACTTTGGTATAAGCGGAAAACGCCTGAAGTAGTCAAGGTGAGACTTACTTACAAGTGTATAAAGGTTACATCTTCCAAGTGTGTTCTTGGCCAGAATGATCACATGGTGAGGGCGAAGGTGCTTGATCATATCAGGAGATGCAGTTCCAAACTCCTGCATCTTGGTAAGATCCGTAACATTTTTTTCCTCAAGCATAGGAAGGAACTTAAGGAAAATATACGCAGTACACTCCGCATCATCAACCGCTCTGTGGTGGTGATCGAGTACTACGTTAAGAGTCTTGGCTGTCGCATCAAGTGTATGCTTAGCCTGAAGTGGGAAGAATACACGTGAAAGCCACATTGTATCGACAGTTGTAAAATCAGCCTCTATACCAAGCTCTTTGCAGTTCTGGTTTATAAAGCTTATATCAAATCCTACGTTGTGACCTACAAGAACAGCATCCTTGCAGAATTCCACGAACTTAGGAATTATGACATCACGGGTAGGAGCTCCCATTACCATCTCATCACTGATGGATGTGAGCTTTTCTATACGAAACGGAATCGGAACCTGAGGATTGATGAATTCCGAAAATCTCTCAAGGATCTCACCGTTTCTAACTTTAACGGCACCGATCTCTATGATCCTGTTTTTTAGAGGAGAAAAACCCGTTGTCTCAATATCAAATACAACAAATGTTGTATCCTTTATCTGCTGGCCTTTGCCATTTCTGACTATCTCAACAAGGTCATCAACAAGGTAGCCCTCTACTCCAAGAATGAGTTTAAAAAAGTTCTGTCTGTCAGGAGCAGGAAGTTCTGCTGCCTTGGCTTCTTTACAGGCTCCGCCGTACAGATCCTCCCATACATGATTAGCTACTGTAAGACCCTGAACTACTCCATGGTCTGTAATAGCTATTCCAGGCATGCCCCACTTGTAAGCCTGCTTAACTATATCGCTTACTTCAGATACACCGTCCATATCACTCATCTTGGTATGGCAGTGAAGCTCTACCCTTTTTACTTCTGCATTATCTTTGCGCTTAACGGTAAAGTCAGTTGTCTTTCTGATACCACCAACTGATCCTATAGTAAGTTCGTGATCGAACTTATCGATCATGGTGATACCTTTAACCTTTACAAAGGCTCCTGCTTTAAGGTCTTTGTTAAGGTCTTTTAGATCTTCATTCTTTACGAATAGTTTAATTGTTATAGAATCAGTAAAATCGGTAAGATCAAACATAACAATGGTCTTTTCGCCGTTACGAAGAGGCTTTTCCTCATAACGTATGACTTTACCGTGTATTGTTACTTCTCCGATCTCTCCGTCTACTTCAGAAAGGCGCATAGGATCATCGTCAAAGTCTCGTCCATAAATAACGTTTGGATCATCAGACTTTTTCATACTGCCAAAGCCGCCCTTTTTCCAGCTTCCAAACTTCTTGCCGCCAAAGCCTGAAGGTGCACGATTTTGGTTAACGCCGCTTTCTCCTGCGCTTGTAGTTCCGCCCTTATCGGCAGCCATTGCAGCGGTTGCTGCTTCTGCAGCTTTAAGAACATCTGCATCAGCGCTACTTAATGCTGTGCCATTTGCGCTACCTGTAGCGCCGTTTTGACCTGCGCCTGCAGTGCCTTCGCCCGCGCCGGCATTTGCAGTCTTCGCAGCCGCATCCTTACCGGAAGTTCCTGCATTCTTTGAACCTTTGTAGCCTTTTTTACCTTCTTCAAGCTCTTTAGCCTTTTTAGCTTCAAGGGCAGCTTCAAGCCTTGCAGACATTCTTTCTGATTCTGCGCTATAGTCAGGAGCACCTGCCTTTTTCTTAGACTTCTTTTCCTCAAATACTGCCACGATCCTTACATTAAGGCCGCATCTTTCGTTGATGATCTTGTCCATTATGCGCTGGATCTCAGGTGCTTCCTGGGCTGATGTAACAGAGTCCTCAAGGACTATTTCCATTACATCTAAAGTAGGGTACCTGAACTCGGCACCCTTTAAAAGTGTATATTCTATTGGATTATAAGTCTTGAATTCTTGCAGAATGCTCTCGCCGTAGATGTCCATAAGGTTCTTTGGCGTATACTGAGCAGAAAGATGAAAACGTTCGTAAATCTTTATTACGATAGATACGTTTGCAAAAAGCTGACTTCGTATCTCTTTTTCGACTTTAAGAATTTCCTGTTTATCTATAAGACGACCTGAAGAGATATAAATGCGGATAAAATCCTGCTTTCTTGTGGCAGAAACCTTTTCTACTACAGTCTCTCCCATAAGGTCTTTAGTATGTCCACTAAGTTTAAGCTGTGGAAATACTTCAAAAAAAGCTTTGGCCATTTATATCTCTCCCCCGTTACTTCGGATAAATAGCATCAGAATATAATTTAGATACTATTTATTTTTTATTTAATCTTAAAGGATCATTCTCCCCAGTGATCAAGTTCATCCTTGAGTGCATTAAGAAGCTGATCTTCCGGCATCTTGCGTACAACTTCTCCTTTTTTGATAAGGAGACCTTCACCGACGCCGCCTGCTACGCCTATATCTGCCTCTTTGGCTTCACCAGGGCCGTTTACTGCGCATCCCATAACCGCAACCTTTATGTTAAGCGGATAGTGAGATACAAGTTCTTCAACCTGGTTGGCAAGACCGATAAGGTCTATCTTGGTACGTCCACATGTAGGACATGATACAACATCGATTCCGCCGCCTCTTAAGTTAAGTGCTCTTAAGATAAGCTTGGCAGCCTTTATTTCTTCTACAGGATCACCAGAAAGTGAAACTCTTATCGTATCACCAATGCCTTCGTTAAGGATAATTCCAAGTCCTACTGAAGACTTGATGCTTCCTGAATATACAGTTCCTGCTTCTGTGATACCTACGTGAAGAGGATACTGTGTCTTCTCTACTAAAAGCTCATGAGCTTTAACAGCAAGCATAACATTTGAAGACTTGATACTGATGACCATGTTGTCATAGCCGCACTCTTCAATGATACGCGTCTTATCAAGAGCGCTTTCTACAAGGCCTTCAGGTGTTACGCCGTGATATTTTTCAACAAGCTCTTTTTCCAAAGAACCTGAGTTAACTCCGACTCTGATAGGAACCTGGCGCTCTCTTGCAGCACGCACAACTTCCTCGATCTTGTCCTTGCCGCCGATATTACCGGGGTTGATACGGATCTTATCAGCTCCGTTCTCGATAGCAGCTATAGCCATCTTATAATCAAAGTGGATATCTGCAACAAGAGGAATATGAATGCGCTTTTTGATCTCGCCGATAGCCTTGGCAGCTTCAAGTGTAGGACATGTACTACGAACGATATCGCAGCCAGCTTCTTCAAGCTTAAGGATCTGAGCTACAGTTCCGTCAACATCCTCTGTACGAGTATTAGTCATAGACTGGATCATGATAGGATTACCGCCACCGATAACCTTGTTACCTATCTTTATGACCTTTGTGTTATCTCTATATGCCATAATAAATCTCCTTTGAAAATCCATGAATCCTTGCCATACAAGTCATGATTCTCTGTAAAAAACATCTTAACGTAACGTTATCAAATGTTTCAATATTATACTATCTCAAAACTTCAATGTTTCAATATTTCAATATCCAATATCAAAACAACTTACTTACATCATGGAATAATACCACAACCATAAGAAGTATCAGCGCTGCTACGCCTACAAGCTCGATCATTCCTTCGTATTTCTCAGGAACAGGCTTTCCTCTTATAACTTCTACAAGAAGGAAAACAAGTCTTCCGCCATCAAGTGCAGGTATTGGCAGAAGGTTCATAAGTCCAAGATTGATGGAAAGTAGCATTGCAAGATTGATCATATTGAGGATCACATCTATTATACCGCCCTCCTGCATGGCTGTTTCGTAGCTCTGGTCTACCATTTCAGCCATTCCTACCGGTCCTGAAAGCTCAACCTTATCGGTTCTGCCGCGAACAAGAAGTCCAAGGCTCTTCCAGGTAGATGTCAGATAGTAGTTAAACATGTATCCTGCGTATTTGAAAGTCTCAATTCCGGATACAGTATCATACTCTCCGATGAACACGCCGATCACATATCTGCTTGTGCCTGTTTCTTCATCTTCATACAGAACAGGTGTGATAGTCGTCTTATAGCTCTGACCATCACGCTCATAGGTGATATCTACATCTTCACCATCTGTGAGATACATATTAAGAGTAACTTCTGCGCTCATATGAACAGCGCTTCCGTTAACGCTTGTGATAACATCACCCTCTTTAAGGCCAGCTTCCTGAGCAGGCGAATTATCAATAGAGAATCCGCTTACTGTAGGAAAGCTCCAATATGTATTAGAAACAATTATCAGTGCCAGCAAAAAGCCAAGGATGAAATTAGCCAAAGGACCCGCAACAACAGTTGCTATCCTTGACCACACACTAGCCCTGCGAAAAGAAATCTGCCCCTCTTCGCTATCATCGCGGCTTTCCTGTGCCTTAGCCTGATCTTCCAAAGTGCCGTCGTCTTCTCCAGGCTTTGTTATCTCCAACCCATCCATGCCATCAAATATGCAGGCACCGCCGACAGGAAGAAGTCTTATGGAATACATGGTATCGCCTTTTTTCTTTTGATAAAGAACAGGTCCCATACCGACAGTAAACTCTGTAACTCGTATTCCATTAGCCTTGGCAATCAAAAAGTGACCACCTTCGTGAGAGACAACCAGTACACAGAAAATAACTATGAATATTAGTAATACAATGATATTCTGCAGCAACGCTAATCTCCTATCTTACAAGGATTTTCCGAAATATAACCGATTATTATTTAAAACGCTCTTCAAGAAAGCTATAAGTCCAGCTCTCAGCTTCAAGGATCTCTTCAACGGTAGGATCTTCAATCTTCTTGTGATTGTCCATCGCAGCTGTGATCATCTCGTAGATCTCAAGGAAACGGATTTCGCGCTTAAGGAACTTCTTAACAGCAAGCTCATTAGCAGCATTAAATACTGTAGGCATGCTTCCGCCTTCTTTTGCTGCTCTCACTGCAAGTGTAAGGCCCTTGAATACATCTGTTCTTGGAGCTTCAAAAGTCATATCTGCAAGTGCAAAAAGATCAAGTCTGTCTTCTGACATAGGTTTTCTGTCAGGATAGAAAAGAGCATACTGGATAGGAAGCTTCATATCCGGAACTCCCATCTGTCCCATTACAGCACCGTCAACAAACTGAACTGCAGAATGAAGAATAGACTGAGGCTGGATCACAACCTGGATCTTATCTACAGGTACATCAAAAAGCCATCTTGCTTCCATTACTTCAAGTCCCTTATTAACAAGAGATGCTGAGTCTATTGTAACCTTAGCTCCCATATCCCAGTTAGGATGCTTTAAGGCATCATCAACTGTTACAGTTTCAAGTTCCTCCAAAGTCTTCTTACGGAATGGTCCACCTGAAGCTGTAAGAAGGATCTTCTCTATCTTGTCAACAGGTTCTCCGTTAAGAGACTGAAATATAGCGCTGTGTTCAGAATCCACAGGAAGTATCTTAACCCCCATTTTCTTAGCCAGAGGCATGATGATGTGACCTGCACATACAAGTGTCTCTTTATTTGCAAGGGCGATATCCTTGCCTGCATTTATTGCTTCTATTGTTGGTCTTATTCCGATCATTCCGACAACTGCCGTAAGAACAGTGTCAGCATTTTCATCGCGAACAAGCTCTAAAAGGCCTTCCATTCCTGAAAGGACCGGAATTTCAAGATCAGATATACGATTTTTAAGCTCATCTGCTGCCTTGGGATCAAACATTGCGATCCTTGAAGGTTTAAACTCACGAGCCTGCTTTTCCATCAAATCAACATTTCTACCAGCAGCAAGTGCTACGATCTTAAGTTCATCAGAATTAGCTCTTACAACATCAAGTGTCTGTGTTCCAATAGAACCAGTAGAGCCCAAAAGAACTATCTTTCTACCCATAAGTATTCCTCTTATTTTCCATCATCGATTATAGGATGTAATCAGTACATTTTAAGAAGTAAGAAGTTCAAAATGAACTCCGGATGCACTTCTATGTACGTTAAAAAACGTTACAGCTCACAAGAAAAAACTTGTGAACTGTAACATGTATTTTATCACTTCATAAAAAAGACGACCAGTCCATAAATAAATGGAGTAACAAATATAACACTATCAAACCTGTCCATGATTCCGCCATGGCCCGGGATCAGTCTTCCGTAATCTTTGATATCTCTGTCTCTTTTAATTGCTGATGCAGCAAGATCTCCAAGCTGTGAGATAATGCTTGCTACCAGTGTTATGACAACAAACTGAAGGATGATTCCGCTAGAGGCACCTTTGACCTTCACCATGATAAAACCAAATATCACTCCGGCCAGCATTGAAAAAAGAATTCCTCCGATTCCGCCTTCAATTGTCTTATGAGGCGAAAGAACAGGTGTCATCTTATGCTTACCAAATGCTCGTCCCGTAAGATAAGCAAATGAATCGCATACCCAGGCTACAAATGGCATCCACACAAGGAAATCACCATTTTCACGAAGCCTTAACAGGAATATGAATGAAAGCATAAGAGGCGCATATAAGAAAGCAAATATAGCGCCAACTGCCTGATGTATCTTGTATCTTGGGAATGTCACAACGTAAGTCACCATTACCGCAAAGAATACAAACAAAATCGAAAACAGGTAAGTCTTTGTATCATGTATATATATCACAAGAACATAATGCAAAAACACTCCCAGTATTCCGGCTTTGTAAAGGAGTCCTGTATTTCCATCTTCTTCAAAGACTCCAAGGACTCTTGAGAGTTCATAATAAGCGATCTGCGCTACTATTAAAGATACACCGCCAAGGACATATCCACCCATCACTAGTGTGACGGCCAGCACTATGCCTATAACAATGCTGCTTAAAACTCTGGTCTTCACTCTAAATGTCTCCTTTATTCTTCACCCTTTTTAAGTCCGCCAAATCTTCTGGTCCTGTGATTATAAGCGTCAATGGCTTTCTCGAGTTCTGCTTTGTTGAAATCAGGCCAGCAGATATCAGTAAAGTAAAACTCTGTATATGCCAGCTGCCAAAGAAGATAATTAGAAACTCTCTGCTCACCACAGGTTCTGATAAGAAGATCAGGATCAGGCATGGAGCCAGTATCCAGATTATCATTTATCATCTGCTCTGTAATATCAGAAGCACTTATCTCGCCGTTTTCAACCTTTGATGCTATCTTCTTAACTGCACGTGTTATCTCATCACGGCTTCCATAGTTGATAGCAATGTTGAAAGTAAGGCCTGTGTTATCTTTTGTTGTCTCTTCAAGCTCTTCTACAACTTTAAGTACGTCTTTAGGAAGGCGACTTCTCTCACCGATAACACGGCTTCTAACATTATTCTTCATACAAGTCTTGATCTCAGACTTAAGGTATTTTTTAAAAAGAGCCATAAGGGCTGAAACTTCAGCTTCCGGTCTGTTCCAGTTCTCTGTGGAAAAGGCATATACTGTTACATACTCAATTCCAAGTTCACCTGCATCAAACAGCATCTGTTCAACAGCTTTGGCACCCTGAACATGACCATAGTTTCTTGGCATTCCCTTGGCTTTAGCCCATCGACCGTTACCATCAAGAATGAAGGCAACGTGTCTGGGTATCTTTCTTTCTTCACTCATACTGTCATTATTTCCTTAGTTTTAGCTTCGATAGTAGCATCGATCTTCTTAACGAAATCATCTGTGATCTTCTGAAGTTCATCTGTAAGATCGCTGATCTCATCCTCAGAAACCTCTGTTCCCTTAAGCTTCTTGAATGCTTCATTACCATCACGGCGAACATTTCTTACTGCAACCTTGGCATCTTCACCCTTTTTCTTGATGTCCTTAGAAAGCTGTTTACGTCTTTCCTCTGTAAGTTCAGGGAAAATAAGACGGATAACTGTTCCATCATTAGTAGGATTGATTCCGATATCTGATGTAAGGATAGCTTTCTCTATCTCTTTAAGCATATTCTTTTCCCAAGGAGCGATCTGGATGATTCTTGCTTCAGGAACTGATACGTTACCAACCTGCTGGATTGGTGTAGGTGTTCCATAGTAATCTACACGGATCTTATCAAGAACATGAGGATTAGCTCTTCCTGCTCTTACTGTTGCAAGATCTTCTACAAGAAAATCATATGCTTTGTTCATCTTATCGCTATATACTTTAACCTTTTCGTTCATTTTATCTCCTCCTTTACGCTTCAACGGTTGTTCCGTTAAATGTACCACTTACTGCCTTAACAATGCTTCCTTCTTCCTGAAGAGCAAATACACGCATAGGCATGTGATTGTCTCTTGCAAGTATTGAAGCTGTCATGTCTACAACCTGAAGGTTCTGTGCCACAACATCATCAATTGAGATCTTATCATATCTCTTCGCATCAGGATTTACTGCCGGGTCTGAATCATATACGCCGTCAATAGCCTTTGCAAGAAGGATCATATCTGCCTCAACCTCTACCGCACGAAGAACTACGCCTGTATCTGTTGAGAAGTAAGGATGGCCAGTGCCTCCTGCGAAGAACACTACCATATTTTTGGAAAAATACTTCTGTGCACGATCTTTGGAAAAAAGCTTTGTGAAGGATCCGCATTCAAATGGAGTAAGAATAGCTGTGTTCATTCCTTCACTTCTGAAAATCTCAGATACATAAATGCAGTTCATTATTGTGGCAAGCATTCCGATCTGGTCAGCCTTAACGCGGTCAATGCTTTCACTGGTCCTGCCTCTCCAGAAATTACCACCTCCGATGACAATTCCTACCTGTGTTCCAGACTGTAGTATTTCTTTGACCTGAAGTGCGACCTTTCTGACAGTAGGCTCATCAAATCCGGTCTTTTTGTCGCCAGCAAGTGCTTCACCGCTGAGTTTGAGTAGAATTCTCATTGATTTTGTCCTCTTTCAAAAAAATAATGCCGGGAATTGTCTCCCCGGCATTAATTAATTCTGGTCCGCAAAAGACATTCCTCAATGTCTTATGATACCATTATCAGTTCTTATTCTTCAAGCCCTCAAAGAAAGCAGATGGATTAACTTCAGCATATGTCTGTGAGCACATACCTTCGATAACCGCACCATTGTTGATCTGTACTGACTGAGACTTGATGTTACCCATTACGATAGCTGTTGTATCAAGGACAACAGGACCGTGCACATCGATGTCACCCTTTACAGCACCTGCGATAACTGCGCTTGTTGCAAAAAGGTTACCGATGATTACTGAACTCTGTCCGATCTTTACACTACCGTTAGAATGGATATCTCCATTTATTCTTGCTGCCTCAGCATAAATCTCTGCAGCATTTGAATTACCTTCTATTTCACCAGTTACATTAAGTTTTCCATATGCAGTTACATTACCAATAACTTTTCCGATAAGATCGAGTGATCCTGTTGTCTGAATATCACCATTTACGACCATACCCTCGGTGATCGATGCAGTTTCATCTGTTGCTACGCGTTCTGTGTCCATCATGATATATCCCCCGTCTTCGTTAATATTGTCAGAAACGGAATAGTCATCCGTACTCTGCTCTACGTTATCAAGTTCAGATATTTCTACTTCTGGCTCTGCGTGATCTTCAAATGGAACCTCTTCTTCAGGCTGCTTGGGCTCAAAAGATGGTTCAGAAGGGAAAACGCTTGGTATTACATAATCGTCATTTACCGGTTCTTCTAAACTGTCATTTTCTTCGAAGCTATCTTCCTCCTTTTCTTCTGTCTCTGGCTCTTCTTCAGGTTCTTTTTCACTTGAAGTTGTACTTATCGGAACTGTTGGAAATGTTATAGCATCAAAGTCAGGTTCATCGTATGGTTCCGGCTCTTTGACTTCTTCTGGCTCTGATGAAAATTCCTTTGCCGGTACTTCTTCAGGTTCATCTTCTGGTTCCTCGTTTTGTGCTGCAACACTCTCTTCCGGCTCAGGAATGTCTTCGACCTGAATCTTATCCAGGTGACTTAGCATGCTGTCAAGATCCACTTCCTCGACCCCTGCGTTATCCTGCCCGGCATTCTTCTCTGCAGCCGCTTTTTCCTCAGGATCAATTTCGTCCACAGCATTCGAAAGATCCTTTTTCAGCTCTGAGAAAAATCCCATATCTTTATCCTCCGTTCTATTGATTCTTACTATGTTGAACCGGCACTGTGTCCTCTGTGACCGGTACAATCACCGTGTTTGGAAGGCTCTGGATATACTCAATTATCTCAGGAAGAGCCTCTACCGTTTCCTCCTTATCAGCAGCATCGTGAAGGAGGATCATACAATTCTCATGTTCCGTAATATTGGCTGTAACATTAGAAACAATAATGCTTGAAGCTATATTGTCTCCGCCATATACATTCCAGTCAAAATAAGTAATATTGTTCCGATCAAGATATCCTATAAGATCGGACATTGGTACCTGACTTGCTGTGTTGGAACTGCCTCCCGGAAATCTGTAATAGGTAGTCCATACTCCTGTAATATCAAATATATAATTCTGAATCTTGTGAAGGTCTGTCTGAAAACTGTCTAAGGATTCATATAATACTTTGTAATCGTGACTGTAGGAATGCATACCAATTGTATGTCCCTCGTCAACTATACGTTTATACATATCATCATATCCTGACTTCCCGCACACAAAGAACGTGGCCTTGACATCATAAGAAGCCAGAATGTCTAAAATTTCTGCTGTACGTGGGCTCGGACCATCATCAAACGTAAGATATACATATCTTATGCCATTGTTAGAGGCCGGCGACTGCTTTGAAACAACCGATACAGCTTCTGCGTTACCGGAAAGAGGTATTATGTTATCCTGCACATCCTGTAACGTTTCTAGACTATCCTTATACTCATTAAACTCATTCTGAATAGCTAATAATCTGTCGTTAATCGCGTCGTATTCGCTTTTAAGTATAATGCATTGAAGTGAAAAGAAAATAAGTGCAACAATAAGAAATGCTGCTACAAATGTTTTTATAAGAAAGCCTTTATCCAAAAAATCAAAGGAGGCTATTCTGTCTCTTAATGAACGATATTCTACCCATTCTCCGGATGCGTTTTCAACTTTCAGATCATCCAGATTAATATCTTTTAAATAGTTTGTACTTGTTTTAGGATCATCGGTCTCAGAAACAATTTCTTCGTTTCTGACTTTATCTTCGTTACTAACATTTTCTTCGCCGCCGTCAGTATCAGCGGCTTCTACTTGGCCGGCAACTGTTTTGCATTCATCACCGCCGCGATCAGTATCTCCAGTATTAGTATTAACAGTAGAATCAATATTATCCGAATCAGCATTAGTATCAATATTATTAGTATTGATATCAACGTTTAGATCAATAATATCTGAATCAGTTTTTCTATCTGTTTCTGATAATACTGATGGTATATCTGATTTAGTTTTATGAAGGGAATCATCCGAAAATCTAAATGGGCGAGTTTTAGTATCAGACAGTCTGACACGTTTTATGACCTTGTCAAGATCGTCACCCTTAACACCATGGGTGTCACTAACAGGTCCCTGCCAGCTCCCTTTTCTCTCATCTCTTAGATTGTTCCGCCCCCTGCGGACAAACACTCTAGATGACATAAGGCTCTCCCCCCATCCAAGTACTTCTTTAGTATACCATAGTTTTTGTCTAACAAAAAGAAAATCCGCAACAAAAAATATTTTTTGTTACGGATTTTCATACATACATGTTTAGATAGCCTAAAATAAGGCTCGAAATAAAGATTTTGTATTATCTATATACCAATACAATTAATACTAAAAAACTTTTTACAAAGAATGTTCTGCTACATATTCTTCAAATGTAATTCCACGTGACATGATCTCTGTAGCAGCTTCAACTCCAACATATCTGAAATGCCATGGCTCATATATAACGCCTGTAACATTCTCTTTGTCCTTAGGATATCTTAAGATAAAGCCATACTCTGCACAGTGTGCATAAAGCCACTTATATCCTGCAGTATTCTCCTGATTCTCAGTAAGAGATATGTAAGAAGCATCTGTGATATCCATGCAAAGACCTGTCTGATGTTCACTCTGTCCCGGAGGATTAACTACAGTTGCTGCAAGTTTTTCACTTTCTTCCTGGCCATATCCAAGGCTCTTATAATAGTTAACTTTTCTATTATAAAGATATGTCTGTCTTGAAGCACTTCTGTAACCTGATGCAAGGTAAAGATTTATTCCCTGCGCTTTTGCATCAGCTATCATCTGCTGAACGATAGGAGTTACATCCTTGTGCATATATTCACCATTAGCACAAAGGGTTACTTCGGGAGCATAAGATGTGCTGATGGGATTTTCATGGTTTACAAGTACAAGATTCCATGCTGAAAGATCAACTGTCTTAACAGTTACAAGACTGTCAAAGCTCACAAGGCTCTTGCCTGCGATAAGGTGATCTGCAATACGTCCTTCACCCATTCCTACAAGGATATAATGCTGAACGTATGCAGCTATATTATTTCCATACACTGCCTGAAGATCTTCGTAGTTAGACATATAGATCTGAGCGTTAAAAGATGCTGAAGGCTGTCTTCCTTCAAGCATACCGCTAGTTACGTAGTGCTGATACAGTGTTTCTGCATCAGATCCAACTGCAGCAACAACATCCGGATAAGCTGCTGCATAGAATGTA
>JAEEGL014256662.1_pt1 | contig 21288 bp, 12 predicted proteins | sample 9134231 | NCBI WGS metagenome assembly JAEEGL01 (sample SAMN16246548, study PRJNA631951) | gut metagenome | biome: gut microbiome; feature: rumen; material: fiber-attached | host: Bos | place: Iran: Karaj | collected 2018-10
CGATGCCTGCAATCTTGACGTGACGGTCGGCAGGCTCGTCGAAGGTCGAGGCGATGACCTCGGCATTGACGGTGCGGGCCATGTCGGGGACCTCCTCGGGGCGCTCGTCGATGAGCAGCATCATGATGTATGCCTCGGGGTGGTTGGCGGCTATGGCGTTGGCAATGTCCTTCATGAGGATGGTCTTACCGGTCTTGGGCTGTGCCACGATGAGTGCGCGCTGGCCTTTTCCGATGGGCGAGAAGAGGTCGACGATGCGCACCGAGGGATTGGTGGTGGCAGGGTTGCCGCAGAGGGGGAACTTCTCTTCGGGGAAGAGTGGGGTGAGGTGCTCGAAGGCTATGCGGTCGCGCACTTCCTGCGGGTTGCGTCCGTTGATGTTCTTGACGGTGCTGAGGGCAAAGTACTTCTCGTTGTCGTGTGGCGGACGCACGGTGCACTCCACCACGTCGCCGGTCTTCAACCCGTAGCGCTTGATCTGCTGGGTGTTGACATAGATATCGTCGGGCGAGGAGAGATAGTTGTAGTCCGATGAGCGCAGGAATCCGTATCCGTCCTGCAGGATTTCGAGCACGCCGTTGGCAGTGATGAGGTCTGCGAAGTCGAATTCGTTGCGGTTGCGTCCGAAGTCGTTGCGCATGGGAGACACCTTGGGTTCCTGTACCTGCTGCTGTGCCATGGGGCGGTCGAAGATGTCGAGCGAGGGGATGGCAGCCTGGTCCTCTACGGGCAGGTCGACTGTTGTGATGAAGTCTGTGCCGTCGCCGGGATCGCCTTCCCAGACACCGTTGTCGACGCCGCCGTCGGCGTTCATCTTCTCCTGCAGCTGGCTGAGCTGTTCGGGATTGATTTCCTCAGAAGACACCATCTCGGCAGCCTCGGGAACATCCTCGGCGGCGGGGGTGACGGTGTCGGGGGTGTCGACGGGAGAACCGTTGTCCACAGCGGCTTCCGTCTGCTGCCCGTCGGCTTCGGCGGCAGCCAGTGCCTCCAGTTCCTTCTTCGACTTGCGGCCACGCTTCTTGGGAGCGGGCTTCTCGGCCTCGGCAGCCGGCTGCTGGGCTGCGGTCTCTTCGGCACTGCTCTCTGCTGCGGCAGCCTCAGAGGCTTCCTGCTCAGCAAAGAGGTCGTCGAGCGACGGCTTCTTGGCAGCCTTGCCCTTCTTGGGCTTGGTGTCGAGGTTCTCGCCATCGCTGCCGCTGACGGTGTACACCTTGCTGTTGTCTTTGGCAATGCGAGTGCGCTTACGCTTGGGCGTGGGCACCCCTGCAGCCGAGTTCTCGGCAGCCTTGTCCAAGATGGCGTAGATGACTGTCTCCAGATCGTCGTTCTGCGACACTTTGACATCCATTTCGCCTGCTATCTCCATGAGTTCGGGGATAGGAAGCTTTTCAAGTTCTTCTTTCGTGTACATAATTATATACAGTAATTCGTTAGTGATTCAATGTTGTGGATTAGCTGAAAACCATGGAAAGAATGCTTCAGGAAAGAAGCACGTTTTCTGTAATTCGGTTGCAAAGGTAATGATTTTCTGCGATATAGCCAAATTTTAGGCTACTTATTTAGTTTTTTTATGGGTCAGCATGTCGAGTCGTTCGTCCAGTGAGAGGCGGGCATAGGCCTTCCACCCGGTGCACCCGTCGGGTTTGTCGCTGAGATAGTCGAGGTCGTGCATGTGGGCGTAGGCTTCCATCTCGAAGGGGTTGAGCAGGTAGCCGGCGTTCTTGAGATGCTTGCGATAGCGGCAGGCCCGTAGCCAGAAGACGAAGTAGCGGGCATAGAAGCACAGCCACGAGTCGTGGGTGGAGCGTGCCTGGTAGAGGTGTATCATCTCGTGGTTCTTGAAGGCGTCGAAACGGGTGTTCATGGCCTCTGCGTCCTCCTGGCTATGGGTGATGATGTGGCCAAAGAACGTCAGCCCGTCGTAGCCCTTGCGAATCCAGAATGGCAGGGCCACGGCCGGCATGTCGTTGGTGCGGCTGGGACGGACGGCCCGTAGGAGCAGAGAGACGATGGTGAGAGGGTGGGGCTTCATTCCGAGGGTTCAGTATAGCGCGCCACGAAGTCGTCCTCCGAGAGGATGGGGATGCCCAGCTGCTGGGCCTTCTTGTTCTTGCCGGAGGTGGAATGGACGTCATTGTTGATCAGGAACGAGGTGCTGCCGCTGACGGCAGAGGCCACCTTGCCGCCCTGCGACTCGATGTAGGCCTTGAGCTCGTTGCGGTTCTTGTAGTGATGGACGTCGCCCGTAATGACGAACGTCAGTCCCTGGCAGCGGTCGCCCGACGGAGCCATGCTGGCAGCGACAATCTCCAGGTGGGACACCAGCCTGTTGTAGCGTTCCAGGTTTTTGCGGTCGCGGAACCAGCGCACGAACTGTGCAGACTTCTCCGGTCCGATGCCCGCCACATGGGCGAAGACGTCCTGAGGCTCCTGCGGTGTGGCGAAGAGGTCGAGTGGGGCAGTGCTGTCCCCTGCAGCCTCGCTGACCAGCCGGTCCAGCGGATAAGCCGCGAGCAGCCGTTTGCAGACATCCAGTCCGCAGAGGGGAATGTTGAGGGCATAGAGCAGCCTGTGAGCCTCGACCTTGCGCGAGCGGTCGATGCTGTTCATGATGTTGGAAGCCGAACGCTCGCCAAAGCCCTCCATTCTCGCCAGGTCGCGGATGTGGGTGCGCAACTGGTAGAGGTCGGCATACTCGCTGACCCATCCGAGGTTGATGAACTTGGAGAGTGTCTGTTCGGAGATGCCGTCCATGTTCATGCCCTCCTTGGAGACGAAGCGTGCAAACTTCCTGAGCTGTTTGGCGGGGCAGTCGGCATTGGTGCAGTGGAGGGTCCTGGTGCCGCTGGCCTCGCTCTCGGTGATGACGGCAGGGGCGTGACAGACCGGACAGGTGCGGGGAACGGAGAATGTCCCCACGCCGGCCACGACCTGGATGACCTTGGGAATGATCTTGTTGGCCTTGATGACGCTGAGCCGGGTGCCAGGCCCGCCTATGCCCAAGCGCTCGCACTCGCTGATGTTGCACAGCGAGGCCCGCTTGACGGTGGTGCCTTCCAGCTCTACGGGTTCAAAGATGGCCACGGGCGAGATGGTGCTGGCGGCACATGACCACTCTATCTCCTTCAGGACCGTCTGTGCCGACTCGTCCTGCCACTTGAAGGCCAGTCCGGCACGGGTGGCGTGATGGCCCGTGACGCTGCCTGTCTGGGCATAGGCCGTATCGTCGTAGCACACCACCAGTCCGTCGACGGGGAAGGGGTTCTGCTTGGAGGTGACTTTCTGGGTGAAGGCATTGATGCCGCTGTTGACGGCATTGGCGTCCGGGTGGTCAATATACTGGCGCTCGACGGTGGTGAACCCTTGCTGGTCGAGCCACTGCATGCGCTCGCCCCAGGAGTTGATGGGCTGGTCGGTATGCACCAGTGTGAAAGGTATCCAGCGTATGTGTCGGTCCATGATGTCCTGCGGGTCCTTGACGCTGAGCGAGCCCGACGCCAGGTTGCGCGGGTTGGCATAGTCCTCGCCGCTCTCCATGAGGTAGCGCTCGAAATCGTCGTACGAGATGACTGCCTCGCCGCGAATGACCACATGGCCCGAGTGGCTGATGGTTGCCGGAATGCCGCTGATGGCCTTGTGCAGATGGGTGATGTTGGTGCCGATGTGCCCGTTGCCACGGGTGACAATCTTCGTCAGTTTCCCGTCGTCGTAGGTGACGACCAGCGTCAGTCCGTCGAGTTTCCAGGATATCCAGACGGGGCGCCCTTCAGCCCACTTCACCAATTCTTCGGGCAGCTTGGTCTTGGCCAGCGAGAGAGCAGCGTACTCGTGCTCTTCCTTCTGGCCCTGGGTGGTGTCTTCGCTCACCTTCTGGGTGGGAGAGTCGGGGAGGGTGGTGCCCGTCTCGGTCTCTAACTGCTTGAGCTCGTCGAAACGCTGGTCCCACTCGTAGTCTGTCATGCGCTCCGGACGTCCGTTGTAGTAGGCGTCAGAGGCTTCGTTCAACTCGTGAACGAGTTGCTGCATGCGTAGTATCTTATATTCAGGCATAGTCACATTGATTTTGATGATGCAAAAGTACGAAGAAAAGGGCGATAAACCAAATTTAGTGCCGAATTATTTGGTCGATGAAAAAATAATCAGTATATTTGCAGTCAATTGGAAACTAAAACTGATTTTGACATGCAGAAAATGTTTTTTGAACTCATACAGGTTTCACTCGGACAACTGGACTGTCTGGACCGCGGACCGTCAAACGAAGAGTGGGAAACGTTGCACGAATGGTCAAAGAAGCACGGTCTGACCACCTTGTGCTATCAGGGTGTCGTCAAACTGTTCGAGTTCGGGTTGCGGGCTCCCCAAGACCTAAGCATTGACTGGATGGCAGAAGCCGAAGAGGCAGGCATGGGCGGGAAGGAGCCCCAGCAGATTCCAGCCATCAGCCATCCGCTGCGCCGTCAGCTGGTGGAACGCTGGCTGGCGCGCAATGGAGGTTCGCTGACGGAGCAGGCAGGCGACCAGCGTCAGTATGTTCCTTCAGCGAGTATCGTCCTGCTGATGTTGCAAGCCTTTGAGGATTTCCATGCCGGAAGGCTGACCTTGAAACCGGTGGTAGACTGCTTTACCCTGTTGCAAGAGCACGGAAAGTCGCTGGGCAAGTTCCGCGACGGCTCGTCCGTGCCCCAGATGCTCCAGACGTTTGGCATCTGGCGCTTCTCGCAGGCCATGATGTGGGCAGCCCAACAGGTATGCCTGCTGCCCGCAGACAAGATGCCAGTAGCCCCCAGGATGTCGGCAGGGCATTTCCTGCTGGACGAGCTGACGGGCGGCAAAAACCCTTGGAAAATCCGCCTCAAGAACCGCATCCGGAAATTCCTGATGTTCTAAGTAGCGTAATATTTATGAATAAATTTTGCAGTTTGCAGGTTTCTTCGTACCTTTGTGCCCTCATATAAATTAGGTATAGATGATATCTGTAGAATCACTGCATGTGGAATTTGGCGTGAAGCCTTTGTTCACCGACGCGAATTTCGTAGTGAACGACAGGGACCGTATAGCCCTGGTGGGCAAGAACGGCGCAGGAAAATCCACCTTGCTGAAAATACTCTGTGGGAAGCAGCAACCCACAAGCGGCACCGTCAGCGTGCCCCATGACACCACCATAGGCTATCTGCCACAGGTGATGGTGCTGCAGGATGACACCACCGTACGAGAGGAAGCACAGAAGGCTTTTGCCGACGTGACGAAGATGAAGGAGCGTATAGACGCGCTGAACCGTCAGCTGAGTGAGCGTACTGACTACGAGAGTGAGGACTACATGGCTCTTGTGGAGCGCTTTACCCAGGAGCATGAGCGCTACCAGATGATGGGTGCCGAAGGTTGTGAGGCAGAGTTGGAGCGCACGCTGGTCGGCCTGGGCTTCAGCCGTTCGGACTTTGACCGTCCGACCAGTGAGTTCTCGGGGGGCTGGCGCATGCGTATAGAGCTGGCCAAGATTCTGTTGCAGAAGCCCGACGTCCTGTTGCTGGACGAGCCTACCAACCATCTGGACATCGAGTCCATACAGTGGCTGGAGCAATTTCTCGCCCAGTCGTCGAGTGCTGTGGTGCTGGTCAGTCACGACCGGGCATTCATCAATAACGTGTCGAACCGTACCCTGGAAATCTCGTGCGGCCGAATCGTAGACTACAAGGTCAAGTACAACGAGTATGTGGTGCTGCGGCAGGAACGCCGTGAACAACAGCAGCGGGCCTACGAAAACCAGCAGAAAGAGATGGCCGACATGCGCCAGTTCATAGAGCGCTTCCGCTATCAGGCCACCAAGGCTGTGCAAGTGCAGCAGAAGATCAAGCAGCTGGAGAAAATGGTGCCCATAGAAGTGGACGAGGTGGACAACTCGGCCATGCACCTGAAGTTTCCCCCCTGTCTCCGTTCAGGTGACTATCCCGTCATCTGCGAGGACGTCAGGAAAGACTATGGTGCCCACAGGGTGTTTGACCAGGTGACACTGACCATCAAACGCGGCGAGAAAGTGGCCTTTGTGGGAAAGAACGGCGAAGGAAAGTCTACGCTGGTGAAATGTATCATGGGCGAGATACCCTTTGACGGTCACCTGAAGATCGGCCACAATGTGCAGATAGGCTATTTTGCCCAGAATCAGGCACAGCTGCTGGACGAGAGCCTGACGGTGTTCCAGACCATAGACCATGTGGCCAAGGGCGAGATTCGCCTGCGCATCAACGATATCCTGGGGGCCTTTATGTTCGGAGGAGAAGCCTCAGACAAAAAGGTGAAGGTGCTGAGTGGCGGCGAGCGGAGCCGACTGGCCATGATACGACTGCTGCTGGAGCCCGTCAACCTGCTGATTCTCGACGAGCCTACAAACCATCTGGACATGGCATCAAAGGATGTGCTGAAGGAGGCTATACGTGCCTTCGACGGAACAGCCATCATCGTCTCGCACGACCGTGAGTTCCTGGACGGACTGGTCAGCAAGGTGTATGAGTTCGGAGGGGGCAGAGTCCGCGAACATCTTGGCGGCATCTACGACTTCCTGCAGTCCAGGAATCTGACCGACCTCTCCCAGTTGCAAAGCGCCCAGAATAATCAGAATAGTCAGAATAATCAGAATGCCCAGAGTGCTCCGAAGGCCCAGAGTGCTCCGAAGGCTCAGAACTATGCCGAGCACAAGGAGAAACAAAAACAGTTGCGCAAGGCAGAAAAGGCCGTTGAGGAGTCGGAGCGTAAGATTAATGACATGGAACGGCGGCTGAAAGAACTCGACGACCTGTTGATGAAGCCTGAGAACGCTTCGAACATGGAGTTTGTGACCGAGTATACGACCACCAAGAAATCGCTGGATGAAGAGGTGGAACGGTGGGAGCGGTTCTCGGAAGAATTGGAACAATTATCGACACTTTAAAACAATAAGAACATGAAAAAACTTTTAACGATGATGGTATCAGCTACAATGGCTATTACTGCATCAGCACAGTTGCGCTCGGGTATCAGTCTTAATGACCTTGATACCAGTGTGCGGCCTGCCGACGACTTCTATCAGTATGCCTGCGGTGGCTGGATGAAGAACAATCCGCTGCCTGCAGCCTATTCGCGCTATGGCAGTTTCGACCGTCTGGCCGAAGACAACAACAAGCGTATCAACGGTATCTTGAAGGAATTGCAGGAGAACAGCTACCCGAAAGGTTCCGTAGAGCAGAAACTGAGTGACCTCTACAAGCTGGCTATGGACTCCACCCGCAGGGAGAAGGACGGGCTGAACCCCGTAATGCCCCTGTTGAAGAAACTGGAGGCTGCCAAAACCAAGGAACAGCTGTTTAAGATACAGTTGGAAATGGCTCCTTACGGTGATGAGGAGTTCTACAACTCCTACATTGGTGCCGACGAGAAGAACGCTACGCAGAATATCCTGAACATCAGCCAGGGCGGACTTACGCTGGGCCAGAAAGACTACTACGTGGAAAACGACGAGGCGACCGTCAAGATCCGTAAGGCATACCAGCAGTATATCGTCAACATGTTCCAGCTTTTCGGCTACAAGAAAAGTGCAGCAGAGAAGAAGATGAAGAACATCATGAAGATAGAGACGGCACTGGCCAAGGTGTCCAAGTCGAGAACCGAACTGCGCGACCCCATAGCCAATTACAACAAGATGACGCTGCAGGAATTCAATACCCGCTATCCACACTTCCAGCTGGAAAAGCAGGTCAATGCCTCAGGCATCAAAAGCGAGTACATCCAGGAAATGGTGGTCGGCCAGCCGGCATTCATGGAGGCGGCAGACAAGATTTTTGCAGCCATGACCGCAGCAGAATACCGTGACGTGATGGAGTGGGGCATCATAGACGATGCTGCTGGCACGCTGAATGACGCTGTACGTGCCACGGCTTTTGACTTCTACGGAAAGGTGCTCTCAGGCCGCAAGGCAGACCATCCGCTGTGGCGTCGTGCCACCAATCAGGTGCAGGGCGTCATGGGTGAGGCGCTTGGCAGAATCTATGTCCAGAAGTACTTCCCCGCTTCTTCCAAGGAGCGCATGAAGACACTGGTGGATAATCTGAAAGTAGCCTTGGGTGAGCGCATAGCTGCCCAGGACTGGATGGACGACTCGACCAAGGTCAATGCCCTGCTAAAGCTGAATACGTTCTATGTCAAAATAGGATATCCTGACCGCTGGAAGGACATGTCACGCTTGGTCATTGATGCGAAAAAAACTTACTATGAGAACATGCGGGAATGCCACCGCTGGCAACTGGAGTGGCACATAGACCACACGGCAGGAAAACCAGTGGATCGTGACGACTGGTACATGACTCCACAGACGGTCAATGCCTACTATAACCCAACCACTAACGAAATTTGCTTTCCTGCTGGTATATTGCAAGTTCCGTTCTTTGACCCAACGGCTGACGACGCCTTCAACTATGGTGCTATCGGTGTCGTAATCGGTCATGAGATGACGCATGGCTTTGATGACCAGGGCCGTCGCTACGACAAGGATGGAAACATGCATGACTGGTGGAAGGAAAGCGATGGAAAAAACTTTATAGCACGCACAGACAAGTATGCCGATTTCTTCTCGCGCATCAAGGTGCTGCCTGACCTGAATGCCAACGGCCGTCTGACGCTGGGTGAAAACCTGGCAGACCACGGCGGCCTGCAGGTGGCATGGTATGCCTATAAGAATGCCACCAAGCGCCATCCGCTGCCCGTCATTGACGGACTGACCGGCGACCAGCGTTTCTTCCTGGCCTATGCCGGTGTGTGGGCGGGAAATGTCACAGAGGCCGAGATACGCAACCGCACCAAGAGCGATCCTCACTCGCTGGGCCGCTGGCGCGTGAATGGGGCCCTGCCACACATTGACATGTGGTATGATGCTTTCGGGGTCAAGGAAGGTGACAAAATGTTTATCCCCAAGTCTGAAAGATTGCCCTTGTGGTAAAAAATGAGGGAAAATGCAAAAAAATGCCGTCGTAAATTTAAATTTACGGCGGTTTTTTATTGCGATTAAAATAATTTTGTTAACTTTGCAGAAATTATTACTGCACCAATATGAACAACGACAATAATCCTAACTACGAAAAGACGCAGCGTACCGTCCGTCCGCAGATGATGCAGCGGGAATCGTCGCTTCAGCGTGACGACCAGCCCATGCAGCAACAGCAGTTGCAACAACAGGCATCCGGTAAGGTCTGCCCGTTTTGCGGAACCATTAACGACCCAGAAGCAATGTTCTGTTTCCAGTGTGGACAACCCATCGACAAAGCCGTGTGCCCGCATTGTGGCGCAGAAATGGATCCTGATGCCGACTACTGCGAAGTTTGCCATCGTTACATTAAGAAAGATGTTTGCTCCTTCTGCGGAGCTCATTTGTCGGGCCACGAGGCTTATTGCCCTGAGTGCGGTAGCCCGCAAGGAGGCTTGATATGTCCTACCTGCCACTCGCTGAACGAGTTTGCCTTCTGCAAAAAGTGTGGTACGGCGCTGACGGAAGAAGCCCGTATGCTGGTAAAAGAATTGCAGTTGAATCCAGACTATCAGGAACTGATGGAAATAGTTCAGGACTATTCAAAACTCGAAAATGCCTTACCCTATAATTCTGAACGTGACATTATCCGTGAACAAGCGAACATCAAACTTCGTGAAAGAGTCCTGACTCTGTTGGCCAAGGACGAGGGCGTTGAGAATCCCGTCGTTCCCAAGGTGGAGTCGAAACGTATGACCAAGGAAGAGTTGGAAGAGCAAAAAGCAGCGAAGATCAGGATGCTTTCGACTATTTTGGATAAGTTGTCCGTACCGGTGTCTGCCTCGCCAGCCAAGGCTCGCAACTATGCGATGGCCAGCAAGCCTGTGGGCGTGCGTCTGGCATGGGTGTGTAACTACAAACACGCCATGCACAGCAGTCCCTGTGGCTGTGCCAAACCTCAGTTGGGTGGTAAATGGGTAGTGTTAGGCAAAAATAGTACAGACGAAATAAAAGACGACAAATAAAATCATGGACCAAACCGTTAGAACACCACAACAGGACGTGTCGACAACCATGCGCGTGTCAGCTGTTCAGCCTGTTGGCGATGCAACCATACGACCAGGCGATTCTTCGAAGAATGTATCAGGGGGCGATGTGGATTTTATGCTGAAAGGCAGGTTATATCAAAGCATCAAATGTCTGAGTGATAATTCTGGTGAAGCCCAAGTTTTTTTGGTCAAAGGTGAAGAGGGTGAGCGAGTATTGAAAATATACTACCCCAACTTCACCATCAAGAAAATCTTGATGCGCATCATTCAGAATATCGGCATGGAGATGATAGTCAAGATTGACGATTATGGAAAAACCTATGTCGATGGAAAAAACCGTGACTATGAGCTGATGGAATATCTGCGTGGCGGCACACTGAACCACTATGACTTGGACGGTGATTTCAATCAGTTCCGCCGTATAGCCCTGCAGGCTGCCGCAGCACTGGCATACTGCCATAACAACAATGTCATCCACAAAGACATCAAACCAAGCAATTTCTTCTTCCGTAATACGGATCACAAAGAACTCGTGCTGGGCGATTTTGGTATTTCCAGCGTCCTTGAAGCCGACGAAAAACTGCATCGTACCACTCAGGCACGAACTCCGGTGTATGCAGCGCCTGAAATGTACAATGATGTGATTGACGGAGAGGTGGAGATTACACCTGCCGTGGACTTCTACTCATTGGGTATCACCTTGATGACCCTTTGGCTGGGCGAGAATCCTTTGAACTTGAACGAGCGTGTGATGATGCGCAAGAAGAACGAAGGACGTCTGCCGCGCATCAATGAGTTGCCCGACCGTGTCAAGATGATAGTCCAGGGCCTGACTTCAGTCAATCCGCAGACACGCTGGGGATATGAACAAGTGGAGCGCTGGTTCCTGGGCGAGAACGTAAAGATTGACTTGTCGTCGCCCATCTTGAAGTATCGCAGCTTTATTGTTGACCCAGAGCGCAACCTGGTAGCAGACAATATACACGAACTGATACCACTGCTTGTGGACAACGAACGGCTGGCTATCAACTATCTCTACAACGGACGTATAGCCGGCTGGCTGGAGCAGTGCGGCAACGTAAAGCTGAGCTCGGTTGTGAAGGATATTGTGGTAAACCGCTATCCCGCCGACCAGAAGGCAGGCTTAATGGCATCTGTATATGTGATGGAACCCACTTATCCGTATAAGGATGTTCGCGGAAATCTGTGTGACGACATTCATAGTGTTGCCATCTCTGTGCTGAGTTATCAGGAGGAGTATTCTTTGCTCCTTTCCAATCCGAATGACGCTTTGTTCCTGTATATGGAGTCGCATTCGAAGGCTGATGTCAACCGGCTGCGGTCCTACTTCTCTCCTGAGAGCAAGATGGACAAGCGTATAGCTATTCTGCGACTTGCCTTTGAAGCAGACCCGGAGATTCCTTTCCTGGGAAAATGTCCGTCTTCAAACCTGTCGGAAATAGTACATTCGTTCGGCTATGAAAACTGCACGGACGATGAGTGGATCAGTCTCAGCGATGGACGCTTGCTGTCGTGGATGTACAGCCATGAGGACCACATGGCTTGCGAAGCACTTCGCATCATGACGAATGGCAAGAAACCAACCCGCTCGCTGGGATATAAAGTGCTCTATAATATCGACCGCGATGCGGCTTTTGATTTGCGTGACGCCAATACTCCCTACAAGGTGGGAGAGGTGTTGCGCGAGGACTTGAAGAAGTGGCAGAATCTGCCGGACAAGGAAGTTGCAAAGCTGCTGGAAGACTATGTGGACCCCAATGGCCGCTTTTTCTACTTTGCACAGTTGCACGGCTGGTTTGAGCAGATTAGCCAGGCTCGTGCTTGCTTTGACATGAAGAGTGAGGAGAACAAGGAACGGCTGGGCGCCTATGACCTCCGTACGGCAGCTTATCGTTTCTGTCGCATCTTGGGAGTTACACCGTCCTACCTGTTGGAGGATGGAAGTGAACTGAAGTCGGGATCTAATATTGATACACACATCTATCGCCCCCTGTTGCTTTCTGCTATGAAGCAGGGATCTCTGAGCCAGTGGATGGCTGTGTTCTATCATGAGGATCCTTCTCGCGACTTCAGCGAACCCTATAGCTATGAGAGAAAACTGGAGGAGTGGATTATCAACTTGGGACAGATTGATTCGAATCAGAAGTATTTCAAACGCTTCGGAACGGCCAAGGAAGAGACTGCCCAAAAATACAAGGAGGTCCGTATGGGATATCATCGCGCGAAGGCCAAGGAGTCGCGTTGGCGTTATACTTTCTATGGCTTGTGTGCATTGTGGATCGTCTTGCTCCTCATCTGCGGAGTCTCCGGACGTGACTATTTGTTCCATCACTCGATGATGGCTATTGGAATTCCCGTTGGAGGAGTTACGGCCGTAATCGTAGGCTTGAGAGCATATTTCAGAGGGTATGGTTTTGTGATGTCCTGCCTGTGGGGATTGCTTGGCATGCTTTCTTCATGGATTCCCATTACCATACTGAAAACTATAGACCAGGCTAGTCCCAGTTTGTTTATACCTGCAGCCATTGTGATTACGCTGGTCTATATGGTTATTTGTCATGTGACTGACTTCCGTAGTGACACAAAGGGAGACAACCAGTTGATCAGCGAGGTAATGGAGGACGACATCAAGTCAACTCTGTTAGAGCCATTGTACTATACTTTCAAACAGAAGTCGTTCAAGTTCAAGGGCTCGAAGTTCGGTATGCTCGATGATGTGACCAACCAGGTGCGTTCTATCAGTGGAGAATCTGTATTACATTATATATTATGGAGTATCATGGTGGGTATTCTTCTGATGGAGATGATAGTCTTCAGTCCGAAACTGCTGAACTACCCGAATCCCAATACTGAGAATGTACGTGTAAGTCCAACACAAGTTGTCGAACAAATACAAGAGGACGTAGAATAATTATGATATGTGAGCATTGCCATAAAGAAAACCGCTCAATAGCCAAGTTTTGTAAGTGGTGCGGACAGCCGCTCGTTTCACAGAACGTGCTGGACCGTATGATAGGGCTTGACGATGTGAAGAAGCAGCTGAAAACAGTTGTGGACACCTATACGTATCTGCATTCGAGGAAGGATGTGATGAATGTCCGGCTGAGTGTAAATGCCATTATCATTGGTGAAACAGGTACGGGTAAGACAGCATTGGCAGAAGTTATACGCGACTATTTCTATCAGCACAAAATCATAGACAAGCCCAAACTGACGATGGTGGATGCTGTTGACTACCAGCGGTTTGTTGACAAATGGGATGATAATGTAAAGAAAGCCAAAGGAGGCATACTCTTCTTTGACAATGTACAAAAACTGTTGCCCGACCGCTATTCTAACCAGGTCAACCCGCTGGATAAGCTTTTTGTCGAGATGGATAAATGGGATGAGAATCCCATTGTGATGATAGCGGGTCTTCCTAAAGGCTTGGACGATTTCCTGTCAGCCAATCCTGCTGCACAGAATCGTTTCAAATACACCTTCCGCCTGCCGACTCCGGGGTATCAGGAACTTTGTGGTATTTGCAAACAGGAACTTCGAACAAAATATGGAATCTCGGCCTATACACCTGAAGCAGATCATAAACTGCTGCGATTCTTTCAGTATCAGTTAAAAACGAAAGATGAAACTTTCGGCTATGCGCATGTAGCCGTTAAAACGGCTGAGGATATCTTTACCTCGTTCATCAGTCGCGGTGCGGAGGCAGTGATGGTGGAAGAACAGGATATTCGCGGTTATGTACCAGAAGAACGCTCTCTGGACGACATCCTCGGTGACCTTGACCGTTATATCGGTATGGACGAGGTGAAGAAAGCTGTCCGTGAGATAGCCTTTACAGTCTATAATAGTGTCCAGCGTGCCCAGCGCGGTCTCGGCGATCAAGAGAAGGCTGGCATTCATATTGTGTTGACTGGTAATCCTGGCACAGGAAAGACAACCATTGCGCGGAAACTGGGGGAAATCCTGGAAGCCATAGGCTATCTGGACAGTGGTCACGTCGTAGAGGTGGACCGTTCGAAGATGGTCAGCCCCTATCAGGGAGAAACCCCCAAGGTGGTAGACCGCTTGTGCGATAAAGCGATGGGTGGCATTCTGTTTGTGGACGAGGCTTACACGCTTGCTCCCGTGAGTCAGGGTGGTGAGCGAGACCAGCAAGGTGCACAGGCACTGGAACAGTTAATGAAGCGCATGGAGGACGACCGTGGGAAATTTGTGGTGATAGCCGCGGGTTATCGTCAGGAGATGGATAACCTCTTCCGCATCAACCCCGGTGTAAGAAGTCGTTTCAGCTACTTCCTGAACATCGATGACTATACTCCCGACCAGTTGTTTGCTATCATGCAGGTATTTGCGAAGGAGAAGAAGTATGTGTTTACCCCGGAGGCTAAGCAGTTGGCGCTCAAGATGATTACTGAGATTTACAACTCGCGTGATAAGGATTTTGCCAATGGACGAACCATGCGTCAGCTGTTTGACAAGATATGTTCCAAGCAGGCAGAACGTCTGCAGAAGGGTAATATGGCTATGTTGACGAACGAACAGATGATGTCAATAGACGTTGCCGACATACCTTATGAAGCTCCTAAGTCGGTGAACTATACCGACTGTCTTTCCAAACTCAACGGAATGGTGGGACTTGCCGGAGTCAAGAAGGAAATCTCCAATTTGGCAGCATTCCTCAACCTGCAGATACGCCGGGGCGAAACCAATACATTCCAAGGCAAGCACTATATCTTTACAGGTAATCCGGGAACCGGTAAGACGACGGTGGCCCGTATCATGGCCGATGTCTTCCGCACCTTGGGAATCCTTTCGCGAGGGCAGCTTGTTGAGGCTGACCGCAGCAAACTCGTTGCAGGCTTCTCGGGGCAGACTGCCATCAAGACGAATCAGTTGATAGACTCTGCGATGGGTGGTGTCCTGTTTATTGACGAGGCCTATACGCTGAAGTCTAATGACGGTGATAGTTTTGGTGCAGAGGCTATTGACACGCTGTTGAAACGATTGGAGGATGACCGTGGAAAGTTCATCTGTATTGTGGCTGGCTATACCGACCAGATGCACGACTTCATTGACACAAACCCGGGTTTGAAGAGCCGCTTTACACAGACGATACATTTCGATGACTATACTCCTGACGAGTTGACAGAGATATTCATCAACCTGGCAAAGGGCAAGAACTTCACCGTTGATGAGGAAACGAAAGGTGCCATTCACCGTCAATTCGAGCAACTATATCTGCGTAGGGACAAGAACTTCGGCAATGCCCGTGAGGCTCGCCGTATTTTCGACCAGGCCGTTGAGAAGCAAAGCCAGCGTCTGGTTGAAGCCATCAATCATCCTGACTTCAAGGAGGAAGACATGTATCGTATCACCACGGCTGATTTGCCGATGGCACAAAGCGAACAGTCCCGTCCGTTGGATGAGGTTCTCAACGAGCTGGACGACTTCATCGGCATGCGTTCCGTAAAGAATATGATTCGCCGCCTGGCTGTACAGAGCATGTTTATGAAGCAGCGTGCCGCCATGGGTGCCGGCAAGGTTCAGCAGATGGCTATGAACTTTGTCCTGACGGGTAATCCTGGAACAGGTAAGACCTCTATTGCGCGCAAGATGGGTGAAGTGCTGCAGGCGATGGAGATTCTCCCCACCAGCCGCGTTATGGAAGTCAGCCGCGCAACGCTGGTAGGAAAGTATATGGGTGAGACTCCAAAGATAGTGAATAATGTCTGCGACAAGGCTATGGGCGGCATCTTGTTCATTGACGAGGCTTATACGTTGTCATCCGAGCACGACCAGTATGGCAAGGAAGCCATTGATACGCTGATGAAACGTATGGAGGACGACCGTGGTAAGTTTGTGGTAATAGCTGCGGGCTATAAGGATGAGATGGAAACCTTCCTGGCAGTTAATCCGGGATTGGCAAGCAGGTTTACCCATAAGATGCACATTGAAGACTACAATGAGGATGAGTTGGTGGCAATCTTCAAGCAGATGGCCGGCAAGGACAACTACAAGCTGTCGCCAGAGGCTGAGTTCAAGTTGATGGATATTGTCAGCCGTAAGGTCATCAACAAGAGCAATTCGTTCGGCAATGCCCGTGAAATGCGCAACATGTTGGATGCCACCATCCAGCAACTCTCCATGCGTGTCAGCCAGCTTCCGCCGTCTGAGGTGACTCAAGAGACTTATCAATTGATTATGCCAGAAGATATTAAAGAAACGTTATGATAATTTGTCCAAGTTGTAAAGAAGAGATAGAAGACGATTCACACTTTTGTGACCAGTGTGGACAGGAATTGGTCTATTGCAGCAGTTGCGGACGTGTCGGCATGGGCCGTCGTTGTACCTATTGCGGTGGACTTATGATTAGTGCCGACGAGGTAATTCAGAAACATCAAGAGCAGAAAAAATCTGCTCTTGGCAGTACAAGTTTCAGCATGTCCTTTTTACAGATGTCACAACAAGGGCATGTAGACCAGTCGGTACGTAATCCCAACGGTGTTCCTACGCTGACGCTCTATAACCCCAGTCTGGATATTCGTCTGGTGGGTATGAATGGAGCCATCATCGGTCGCCGGCAGGGGCCATATGCCCAGCAACTTGGGAACTGCATGTATATTTCCGGTGTTCATGCCCAGCTGATATACAAACCTGATTCCGGCTGGTGTATCATCGACAAGCATTCGTCGAATGGTACTAAACTTAATCAGCGTGACTTGCAACCAGACATCCCGATGTCTATCAAAAGTGGCGACATTATAACATTGGCTAATGTGAACCTGCAGGTCATGGTGAATTAGAATGTATTTAGGAAAGACTATTTAAATGAGTAGAATCATATTATCGGCTGCTAGCCGTGTGGGAAACGTAAGAAGTAATAACGAAGACATGGTTCTTGCCTTTGACAGGTTTGTGCGTAGCGACGTGTATGCCACAGAGTTCATGACAGGAAACAGCGACCGCTTTGTAATAGCATTGGCTGACGGCATGGGCGGTCATAATGCCGGCGAAGTAGCCAGTTCGGACGTACTGACCAATCTCCGCTTCTTTTTGGGAGACTTGCCGCCCCGTCTTTCGACGGGCGATTTTTACGAGATGATGGAGGAGTGGTTGCAGTCCGTCAATCACATGATAGCCTCCAAGGGCCATGTAAATCCCGAAATGGCAGAGATGGGCACTACGCTGGTGGGGGTGATCTTCTATAATGATAAGTATTATTGGATGAATTGCGGTGACAGTCGCTTGTATCGTTATCGTGACAACAAACTGGCGCAGTTGACTACGGACCATTCGCTGATTAACAAAAACGGCGTGAAGAAACATTCGAACATCATTACCAACTGTATTGGTGGCGGTTGCAAGAACTCCTATATGGATATGTTTGAGTTTACAAACGATGTTCTGTCCGGTGACCAGTACATTTTGTGCTCAGACGGTCTGAACGACATGATTTCCGACGAGGAGATAGCCCGTTTGGCTGCTCAGGGTGCAAGTGCCAACCAGATGTGTGAGGCGGCCATTGAAGCTGGTGGCTACGACAACGTTTCGGTTTGTGTAATTAAAGTAAAGTAGAAGTATATGCCTTTAAGATTGCCAGATAAACTTCCTGCCATAGAACTTCTGAAGCAGGAGAACATATTTGTAATGGACGATTCGCGTGCTCACATGCAGGACATCCGTCCCCTGCGCATTGCGATACTCAACCTGATGCCGTTGAAGATTACGACGGAGACAGACCTTATCCGCCTGTTGTCCAATACGCCGTTGCAGTTGGAAATCAACTTCATGAAGCTGAAGAGTCATACGCCCAAGAACACGCCTATAGAGCACATGATGATGTTCTATCGCGACTTCGAGGAGATGAAGCGCGAGAAGTATGACGGCATGATTATCACGGGTGCTCCTGTCGAGACGCTGGAGTTTGAGGATGTGACCTATTGGGCGGAGATGACTGAGATTTTCGACTGGGCACGCACCCACGTCACGAGTACCTTATATATATGTTGGGCGGCGCAAGCTGGGTTGTACTATTATTATGGAGTGCCCAAGTATCCCTTGCCCAAGAAGATGTTCGGCGTCTTTGCCCAGCATCCGCTACAGCCTCAGTTGCCCATCTTCCGCGGTTTCGACGATGTGTTCCAGATGCCTCACAGCCGTCATACGGAGGTGCACAGGGAGGATATCTTCGCCGTACCTGAGCTTTCGCTGATAGCTGAGTCGCCCGATTGCGGTGTGTCGATGGTGATGGCCCGCGGGGGCAGGGAGTTCTTCATTACCGGCCATTTGGAGTATGCTCCGAATACGCTTGCCAACGAGTATTTCCGCGACAAGGATGTCCGTGACGATGTGGAGCTGCCCTGCAACTACTTCCGGGATGACAATCCTGACAATGCTCCTATGGTGACGTGGCGGGCTCATGCTAATCTGCTGTACTCCAACTGGATTAACTATTACGTCTATCAGGAGACACCGTACGATATCAACCAGATCAGGTAGAAGTGAAACATCAGCAAACTCTTACTCAGCTGGAACTGCTGGCACCCGCCAAGAACCTGGAGTGCGGCATGGCTGCCGTCGACCATGGTGCTGATGCGGTATATATCGGGGCGCCGCGCTTCGGTGCCCGGGCTTCGGCGGGCAACAGCATTGACGACATCCGGCAGCTGTGTGAGTATGCTCACCAGTTTGCGGTGAAGGTTTTCGTAACCGTCAATACCATTATCTATGATGACGAGTTGCAGGCTACCGGGCAACTGATACACCAGCTCGACGAGGCGGGTGTAGATGCCATTCTGGTTCAGGATATGGGTATCCTGCAGCTGGAGCTGCCGCCGATAGCCCTTCATGCCTCGACGCAGACCGACAACCGGACTGCCGACAAGGTTCGGTGGCTTCGCGACCAGGGCTTTCGCCGTGCGGTGCTGGCGCGTGAACTGTCCGTCGACGAGATTGCACACATTCATGCCGAGGTGCCCGACATGCCGTTGGAGGTTTTTGTCCATGGCGCCCTGTGTGTCAGCTATAGCGGCTTGTGCTATGCCTCGCAGCACTGCTTTGGCCGTTCTGCCAACCGTGGTGCGTGTGCGCAGTTCTGCCGCATGAAGTTCGATCTGCTTGATGCCGACGGCCGCGAGCTGGAGCACCAGCGCTACCTGTTGTCGCTGAAAGACCTGAACCAGAGCGCTCACCTCGGTGAACTGATAGAGGCTGGTGCCACGTCGTTCAAGATTGAGGGCCGGCTGAAGGATGTGTCGTATGTCAAGAACGTCGTTGCCGCCTACAGTCAGCAGCTCGATGCGTTTATCTCCGCCCATGCAGACCGCTACTGCCGTGCTTCGCGAGGCCGCGTCAGCTATACGTTTACGCCCCGGTTGGACAAGACTTTCAACCGTGGCTTCACCACCTACTTCCTGCACGGCCGGCAGCCGGACATCTTTTCGCCCGACACGCCGAAGGCCATGGGCGAGTATGTGGGCAAGGTCAAGGAGTTGCGCCGCGACTCGTTCAATGTGGCGGGCACGGCGTCGTTTGCCAATGGCGACGGGCTGTGCTTCATCAATGACGAGCGCCAGCTGGAGGGTTTCCGCGTCAATCGTGCCGTGGGCAACCGGCTCTTTCCGCAGCAGATGCCTGCCCGTCTCAGGCCGGGCATGGCTCTCTACCGCAACAACGACCAGGAGTTCGAGCGTCTGCTGTCGCGTCCCAGTGCCGAGCGCAAGATTCCGCTGCGACTGAGCTTTCAGCCGACGGCTGACGGCTTCGGGCTGACGGGCGAAGTCGTCGGGGCGGAAGGCAATGGTCTGGGTGAGGGCGTGACGGTGAATCTGCCGTTCGAGCATCAGCCTGCGCAGAAGCCGCAGCGTGACAACATAGTCCGCCAGCTGTCCAAGTTGGGCGGTACTATCTATGAGTGCAGCTGTGTCGACGTGGCCGCCGACTTCAGCTATTTTGTCCCTAGCAGCCTGCTGGCCGAACTGCGTCGCATGTTGGTAGCGGCGCTGGCCGAACGGACGGTTCCGTCCGCCGGTGCTCGGTCTGCCGGTGCTCCGTCCGCCGGGCGTGCTGCGACGCGGGCTGTGTCTGCTGCTCCGGCCTATGACCACGACTACCTATATAATATAGCCAACCGTCTGGCTTGCGACTTCTATGGCTCCGACCGTCCTACGGCCTTCGAGTTGCGGGGTGGGAAGGGGCCGCTGATGCAGTGCCGCCATTGTTTGCGCTATGCGCTGGGCTACTGTGTCAAGCATGGCGGTCGCAAGCCCGAGTGGCGTGACCCTTTGCGCCTGCGGCTGGGCGACGGGCGGCTGTTCCGTCTTGAGTTTGATTGTAAGAACTGTCAGATGAATGTCTATGGCGAGGATTAACCATCTGCTGATGTTGTTGGCGGCGGTGCTGCTGATGTCGTGCTACAACCATCGGCAGCGGACGCCTGATGCGTGGGACCTGACCAAGCAGCAGATAGACTCCATCTCGTTTTCTACCACTCATCACTATTCGCAGAACTACAATTTCGTGGTGACGACGGGCAGTCTGCCGCTGTCCGACGCGCTGCCCGACATGGTGTTCGACACCATCTACGTCACCCGTGGCGAGCGTGTGGTGGTGGCCGAGATAGCCACTGTGCCTGCCGACAGCATCGACTCCATCTGGGTGAAGGTGGCGCGCGACCAGATTACGCAGGGCTGGATTCGCGAGAGCGAGTTGTTGAAGGGTGTGTCGCCCGACGACCCGATATCCGAGTTCATCGATGTTTTCTCCGACAACCACCTGCTCATCTTCCTGGCCCTTTGTGCCGTTGTGGGCGGGGCCTATGCCATGCGCCGGCTGTTGCGGCGCAATGCGTACATTGTCCACTTCAACGACATCGACTCGTTCTATCCCACGCTGCTCTGTCTGCTCGTCGCATCGTCGGCCACGCTCTATGCCACCATCCAGATGTTCGGTCCCGAGTCGTGGCGCCACTATTATTTCCATCCCTCGCTCAATCCCTTTGGGTTGCCTCTGCACCTGGGTCTCTTCGTGGCCTCGGTGTGGGCCATCATCATTGTGGGCGTGGCAGCGCTCGACGACGTGCGTCACCGGCTGACGGGTTCTGACGCCATGCTCTATCTGGCCGGGCTGGCTGCGGTGTGCGCCGTCGACTATGTGGTGTTCAGCCTCTTTACCTTATATTATATAGGCTACGTGCTGCTGGCGGCTTATGTGGGCTATGCCTTGTGGCGC